>Ga0265295_1003443_pt1 | contig 23062 bp, 28 predicted proteins | sample Munlansysbiofilm_FD_192503 | JGI IMG/M metagenome (GOLD analysis project Ga0265295, IMG submission 192503) | Leachate microbial communities from a municipal landfill in Southern Ontario, Canada - Methane capture system biofilm | ecosystem: Engineered > Solid waste > Landfill > Unclassified ...
CACCCCACTTCAAGAATAGTCCCAATTAACGAGACTATTCTTAGGGGGAGAAATGTACTTTAAAACTTTTTTACCAACTTGATTCTTCAAACAAAAATTGAATATAATCGCCATTTCTAATTTGTGAACTATTAGCTCCAACAAGCAATGATTCACCATTATTATAAATTAACCAATAACGATCATTAGTTCCGTTTTCATAACTGTCAATCACTTGAATAAATCCTGAATCCGCTGAGGAAGTCTGTGAAATACCCTTACCTTGAACTGCAGCTAAAAATGCTTCATAAACTGTTGGATTACCAGATTTAACTGTAACTTCACCATTAAAAATCTCATCACTGTTTGGACCCATAATTTGAACATAAACTGTTCTATCAACTTCCCATCCAGATAACTCAGCTGGTTGATAAGCACCCTCATCAGTTCCAACTTCAAAAATTGGTTCTTCCTTGTCACACCCAATAAAACTAAACATACCAAATACAACTAACATTAAAACTAAAAACTTTTTCATTTTTTTCTCCTTTTATTTTATTACACAATGTTTTGTGTATAATCCCTAATTTATCCTAAGAATATTGGATTAGTGATTGCATAAGCCGTGAAATCAGCTATTACTTCAATCACAAACCAATCTCCTACTGAAACATTATTTACAGTATAAACATCTGAGTAACTAAATCCATCCATGTCCGGAACAATTGTCTCAATAATTTCACCATTTTTAATGATTCTTAATTCTAAAATCTCATCCAATGAAAAAACATCTAAATTAATATCAACTGAATTTACACCATCTAAAACAAAAGTCTGTCCATAAATCATTCCACCAATATCAGCTACTACTCTTGGACCATTAGTTAGATAAGAATTACCGTTAATTATTGCTTGATGAATTTTCTCTTCTGTTAACTGTCCCTCAACATAAATAGCAAGAGATGGCATATTACTATATACTCCTCTGAGTAAATAATCATCTTTATAAGCTTTTTCATCGGTAGATCGATCCTTATAAGCCGCAGTGTAATAACCAGTTATATCATGATTATCTGCACCTGAAGTTGCAGGAATAAACTTAATTTCACCACTTCTGTGTTGCTCCAAAAGTTCAAACCACTTATCTCTTGCTCTTAAGTTTTCATTTCGATTAGTTGGATAAAGCCCATTCCAAATTTCAATCCCATCAAACTCTTCTACTAGTTCCCAATAATTGAAACCTAATACGCTAGTAGCGAAAGGATGATTTATAGTAGATATTGCTCCACTTCTAACAATCTCTTGCGCAATCTCTCTGATCTCATCAACTGGAACATCACCTTTAATCGGATTAATATCAGCTTGCTCTAAAACATTACCTACACCTAATGATTGGAAGTGACCATAATCAGTTGTAATCTCAACAGCACGCATCGCCACAAAATAAATCGGATTGCCAAAATCATCAAACTGAGACACTAACCTACTACCCTGAACCCATTCCGCAAGTCCAGCAGCGGTATTATGATCAGATAAGTAACCAAAGTGAAGTCCAGAACTAATATTACTAATCAACACCTCATCAACACTCTGCTTACCATCGCTGAAAGTAGTGTGTTGATGTAATGCTCCGATATACCAACCCATCGAAGCTCCATCATACAAATGATTTAACCTAACATCATCTATATAATAAGTCTTGTAATTTTCAACTTCTATTGTCACACTCTTTGAAGAATATTCTATTCCTCTTGTAAAAGTTAAAGTATATTCTCCTTCTTCTAAATAAAGAACATATCCTGATAATATATTAGTGTTCACTCTCTCCATGTCACCATTTGGATAAGTAATAATGATTCCGGCTGTTAACATGTCGCCAGCTCCACTTAAAACTCTACCTTTAATCGTTGCTGGGAAAGATAAATCATCTCCATTAGAATTATCCTCAGTTGTTACTTGAGATGTGCAGCCAATTAAAAACACAAATAGAAATAATAGCACTCCTGTAAATATTTTCTTCATAATTTCTTTACCTCTCTCACTATACATGTTTAGTACTTTCTCTGATTACTAAAGCCGGTTCCAAACGATAAAACTCATGTTTAGAGATACCATTTTTTATATAATCGATAATAAGCTCCGTTGCTTTAGATCCTAATAGATTAATGTCTTGATAGACTGTTGTTAGCGGTACAGAAAGCATTTTTGAAAATAACAAATCATCGAATCCAACAACAGATATATCATCTGGCACCTTTAATTTTTTCTCTTTAATTGCTTGATAAGTCCCGTAAGCCATCAAATCATTACAAGCAAAAATAGCACTTACTCCCTTTTCAATCAATTTTAAAGCCCCAACATAACCGCTGTTATATTGATAATCTCCCTCTTCCACAAACAACTCATTACTTTCAATCTCGGCTTCTTTCAAAGCCATCAGATACCCCTTTAACCTTCTATCAGATGAATAATTACCTTTCATACCAGTAATGCATCCGATTTTCTTATGACCTTGTCCAATCAAATATTTAGTCGCCATATAGCCACCGCGACTATGATGAATTGAAACTCCAGGCATGTTTAATCCCTTGATCCAACTATCCACTGTAACAATTGGAATGTCATAATTATTTAACTTATCTATAAGTTGCTCTTTTGTATTTTGTTTTTCATCGGTATAAAAAGCTAATATTAACCCATCTACACCTCTACTGATAAACTGATCGATATACTTAACAGTCTCACTTAAACTATTATTAGCATTCGCTAATATCAATGAGTAATCAGACTTCTGACATTCATTCTCAATATTCTTAGCCAAATCCGCAAAGAAATTATTACCGATATCAGGAACAACTAATCCAATCATCTTAGATTCTTTAGTAACCAAACTTTTAGCCATATGATTCGGGACATAATCTAAATCCCTAGCAACCTCTAATATCTTATCCTTAGTAGCTTGTGAAATCGTATTTGGCTTGTTATTCAATACTAAAGAAACCGTAGTAACCGAAACACCAGTTGCACTGGCAATATCTTTAATAGTTGCCTTCATATCATCAACCTATCTTTCTTCCTATAAAATCTTTCACTTCTTGTAGTTTTGGCATTGAACTCTGAGCTCCAAACTTTGTTACCGCTAAAGCTGAAGCAGCAGTTGCATAATCTAGGGATTCTTTAACTGTAAAACCTTTTGCCATCTGTGAAGCAATCGCTCCAACATAAGCGTCTCCTGCTCCCGTTGTATCGACAACTTTCACTTTAAAAGGTTTTATCAAAATCAATCCATTGCTATCGCTGTAGATACTACCAAGACAACCCTTAGTGATAATAACTTCTCTAACACCTTTTTTTATAAAATATTCAGTAACATATTTATCAAAACTAATAGAATTAGAGTTTATACCAGTAATCATTTCCGCTTCAATTTCGTTTGGAATTATCACATCGATATATTGATATATTTCATCTGTTAAATTTTGAGCAGGAGCAGGGTTTAAAATTGTTTTCATTCCTTTTTTCTTAGCGAACTCTAAAGTCTTCAGAACAGTCTCAACCGGAACTTCAAGTTGAACCAAAAGCACATCGTCTTTCTTAGCTAATTTACTTAAAACTTTCTTTACTTCTGTAAATGATGTATCTTGATTAGCTCCTTGATCCAAAATTATTCTGTTATCACCATTGTTAAGCAATATACAAGCAACACCGGTACTCTTATTTCTAGAAAAACTCAAAAAATCGGTTATAACTTGATTATCCTTCAAATTCTTACATACCATTTCTCCAAAAAGATCTTTACCAACATTACCAATCATGTAAGTAGTTGAGCCCATTAAAGCACAAGCTGTCGCTTGATTTGCGCCCTTACCGCCAGGTAACATATTAAAATTATCACTATGTAATGTTTCACCTTTTTCAGGAACTCTTTTTGTATTAAAAATCAAATCTATATTCAAACTACCAACAACAAATACATTGCTCATATAAACTCCTATCCAACTACATGTTAATAAGTCTAGTTTCTAGTAAAACGTTTTACTAAAACCTTTTACCACATTATAATACGAATTGAAAGCGCTGTCAATGTCAAATTAATAAAAAAAATAAAATTTCAATTAAATTACTCTTACTATATTGAAAACTTTAAATTCGTTTGCTACAATAATCTTAATGCAAAATTTACTATTCAGGAGATATTTTATATGGAGAACTACGAAACCACTAATCATAACTACTACTATGACTTAGATACTAATATGCTTGTACATCACAAGATTCTGACTCTACATGACGAGAACGATCAAATAATATCAACAATCACGCTTGAAGAAAATCAATTAGAAATCCCAAAAGATGATGGAGAATTACTAGAACTATTGCTAAAACATTCTAATTATAAAATTAGAAAATCATACTTAAAAGATTCGCGATTAATACGTGAGTTTAATGAGAACTCAATGAATATAACCATAAACAAATTAAATAATGTAGATTATATCCACATTGATTTAAAAGGCAAGTTATTAATCATTTCTAATCAACAGGAGTTGGACTCTTATTTAGATAGCTTATATTCAATTAAAATGGCAAACAAAAAAAATAATACACCTCTAAAAAAATCGATTCAAGCTATTATTTTTACTTTTATCATTTATTTTGGTGTAGGTTTGATTTCTTTTCTTATCTTCGAACAAGATATTTTGATACTCAAAATTATTTATATACTAGCTCTATTATCATACCAAATACTATTACATGTTACATCTTATAAAAACATAGACTTTTCTGCTTATAATCAGTTCCTTATCAATGGGGTACTATTCTTGATTGGTATAGCCATCTTCATATTAAATAAGGGCGAATCCTATACTCTCGAATCCATAAGTTATCTATTAATTTACCCTATTATCTTTACTTTCGTTTTCTTAATTTTAACTACTTTCTTGGAAGGCTATATCAATAAATTTTTAACAATTATTTTACACGAAATTGAAAAAAGAAAATTAATAAAAAAAGTAGAAAAGAACTCAAATACAGTTTTTAAAAAATCACCAAAAAGATTTATCCTTAGAATTCTATCAATAGTTTTGAAAATCACCTTTATAGCATCACTAGTAATCTTTTTACTCGATTTAGAAGATAAGAGAATTCCTGATAATATCTTCACATTATTAATCATAATAATCCCAACTTCATGTCTATTAGCATATCTTTCTAGATATATGATGAATGGAATATGCATCGTTTGCGGTGATGAAGTTGATTTATCATCTCTAGATGAAAAGATAATACCGAGTTATACTACATCAGAAATGAAATATAAAGATCATCAAGTTAAAGACGATACCGGTCATATATTAGGTTATGTTACAACTGAAACAGAAATCATAACTGAACATCCGGAATCTATTAAACATGTAGAGTACTATGCTTGCGAAAATGACAATTGTGCTTTAAAAGGTTTTGAGTTCAATAAACATGTATCTACTCTTCTTTGGATGCTTTTTGGACTCTGGTAAAAATTATAATATCAATAGAAAAATCCAATCGATTAAAAATGCCGAATTTTACATTCTGGCATTTTTTTATTTGGTTTTTATAAAATGTATTTTTTCTAACCACTTCAATTAAATAATCTTTAAGAACTGATTAAATAATAAGCAAAGAGTATAAAGATACATTTTCTGTTGACTCAAATCTCCTAATCGATACGTAAGAAACTCCAGAACGCATAGCTAAATCTTTTTGGGTTATTCCAAACTTCTTTCTTCTAAGTTTGAATTTTTTTACAATCTCTTTTTTCATTGCTTGTTCTGTTACTACATTAACAAAACTACTTATATCAAATTTATTATCCATATTGCTAATATATTAGCATTTTACTACTATTTTGTCATGTTTTTGCTAATTTATTAGCAGTTAATTTTCTTATTTTTCCTAAAAGCTAAAGAAAAGGAGTACCATTATAAACGGTACTCCCTGTAAGTTGTTATTAAATCAAACTAATAATCTTATTTAATACTTCAGTATAATTATTATCTAGACAAACTACTTCTTTATCAATGTTCATCTTCCTTAAAACTTTCAATTCAATATCTTGCCTATCTTTAAAATATTTTAAAGCACCAACATATCCGACATAACCTTTTATTTTACCATACTTCGAACCTTCAAAATACTCAATCACATGATTTATCCAATCCTTATAAAGGGTTTTATCATTAGTTCTTCTTTCTTCAGTAATTCTCATTAAAGTGTTATCTACATCTAACTGCTTGATGTATATCAATTTAACATCAATTCCAATAAACAAATCTTGGAATCTTTCATAGTATTTATTGATCGCTTCTAAACTCATATCATACTTAAGCAATAACTCATTAATATGATTCTGCATAAAGATACACTCAAAAACAAAAATCTTATCATTACCTTTGTTTTCTTCCAAAAAGACTTTCCATAAATTTAGATGCTCATTAAAAAAGATATTTACATCATCAATATTATAAATCTCATACTGTAAACAATAATCATAGAAATCTTTTGTATCATGATCGATCTTGACTTGAGTATAAGCTAAATGATACTTATCTTTAAACCTTCTACTGTTTTCCATAATGCTCTTCTCTAATGTAGGATATCTCTTTATTAAGGCATTTAACTCCATTTCAGTAAGGATTGAAATCCATGCTAAATCCACTGGGTGTAAATCGCCTTCATTATAAGAAACAACATCCTCATTTTTACTCTTTAGGTATTCAGATAATTTTCTTGCCATGGTGGTTTTACCACTGCCTGGTAATCCTTCAATAAAAATAATTTGCTTCATATAGTTCTCCCTAAAGTATCTCATCATAAAAATAATAACTTGAAACAACTCTTTTTACAATTAAAAAATGGATAACCTTAAAATTATCCATTCCATCATTAAAAAATCAAATTATAAATTAGACTCTCATTTATTCAGACAAATGAAAGTTTAAATATCCGATGACTGAATCTTCTTCTATATTAATCGCATAACTTAAAACAAAAGAGTTATTACTAGCAAACTTACCTTCAATAAACTCAGCTTCTATAGTTAAGATATTACCATTAACCTCATATAAAACATCATCAGTCTTTGTACCATTAACTGAATACATAGAACCACCGAATAATTCAAATTGGAATTTTACATCTTTAGTTCCATCAGCTGATACAACTGATTGGCTAATAATATAAGGTTTATAATTCTCTGTAATTGTTATCCTAATCGGAGTCTTTTCACCACCATTAATTATATAAAATGTAAATGGTTCTTCATCTTCGCCAGTAACTTCTTGCAGTTTAACAAAACTTGATAGAATCTTTAAACCTTCTGTTTCAATACTCAAAACCGTTTCTAAGTCAAGATACTCACCATCTGAATCCATCACATATAAAGGTCCGTTAAAATCTTCCCAAAGAATCAAATCAACACTTGAATATATGCTATATTGAAAAAATATCTCGTCTACTAATATTAAATCATTAGCAACTGTAAAAACATCGGATATATTCGATACTCCAATCGGATAAACAGCTTGAACGGTTAATCTTATTACTCCTGAGTCAAAACTACTTATATCAAAGAAAGCATCTTCTGTTTCATACTTTGTACCAAAGATAAAAACATTGTAACTTAAAGCATCATCTACTTCATTCCAACTTACAATACTATCATCTATACTAAAACTAAATTCAATCTCGTTCTCATAATTAATTACTAGATTTAAAACATCTGAACTATCTGAACTTAAATACCCGGGAGCTTTAGCAATAATAAAAACATCATAGGTTCCTTCTGAATCAAAGACATAAAAATTGTCTGTAACTTCATCTAGTTCGCCATTAATGCTTATTTCATAACTTAAAGCATTCTCTACACTGTCCCAACTTAAAACACCGTCAAACACTAAATTATCTGGTTTATCTAGTTTCTTTACTTCAGTATTACCATTACAACCAACTAATAATATGGTTAAAGATAAAAGTATCAATACTCCTAATTTTCTCATTTAATCTGCCACTCTCTTTTTTTATTATTTCTTTTATAAAAGTATATCATAAAATTAGATTCTTTAGCAACTTAATATCATAACCTAACAGAAAAAGACAGCGAATAATTTCGCCGTCTTAAATCATTGTTTATTATGCGTATGGATAACCACCAAATACCAATTCTACAAAATGCGGATAATCGATAAATGGATTTCTATTGAATTGATATGAATATATAATATCATTTCGGTTTTGCTCGAACTCATCAACAGGATCTAATTCATGCCATGATAATAGTACGGACAATAAAGCCATCTCATAAACATCTGGTGCTTGATCAACGAGGCTTAAATGATCATACATAACAATCATGTAGAATAAGATTCTTGCGATATCACCTTTTACTTCATCTGGTGGTTCATAAGCCACTGATGATGTAATATTATCAAAATATTTATTGCTTCTTGATGAATTTTCACCTGGATCAGCAGGTTTTAAGTTATGCAAATCTGAAGCAATGTTTATTCCGCCAGCTTCTACACCTAGTAAAGATTGTGGCCAAACATGTTCTCTATTCCATGTAATACCAGCATCCCAAGTGCCTGAAACTGATAATTGTGTATAAACCAAAATGACATTTCCAGGATTATTAGGATCAGCATCTGTCTCATCTAGAATATATCTAGCAGCATCATAACTGACTCCTTGGAATCCTTCATTAATAATAGTTCTTAAAGCTAATAATAATTGTTCTCCAGTTAAACCTTCCGCATCATCATAATAAGTAATTAAATCCCAACTTAACGGATCTGTACCATCTGTAATGGTATATATTTTTACTAATGTTGCAGTGTTTAAAGAAGAATCTGTTGCGGAATATGTAATAGTATATTCACCAATTGTATTAGAATCTACTGTCCCAGAATATGTGCAAGCTACAGGACCATCTACATTATCTGTAGCTGTACAGCCTAAACTTACACTATCCCCAATAGAGTATACGTAAACTTCATTAGTTACAGTAATCTCTGGTGCTGTTGTATCTACAGGGGGATTTACTCCGGGTTGTTATAGATCTCAATCTCATCTAAATATAATCTTGCTCCATTAGCCGGAGTTGTGGTGAAAGTAATCTGGAATTTTATTAAGACATTGCCAGTCGCATTAATATTATAAGTATACTGTGTTGAGGTTGTAGTTAAATCAAATATTTGAGCCTCAACCCAGGTTGCTCCTCCATCAGTTGAGTATGAAACTTCAACATCAATAGTGCTGGTACTTGATGCGTTAAATACTACCTTTGTAACATTAGAAACAGAAAAATCAGTTCTAATGTACCCGAGATTGCTTGGCGCTGAAGAATACCAGCGGTTTTGCATAGATATTAATCCTTCTATTGGGCTTGTTGTCGAAGGTGTTCCATAATATGTAGCCCATTTATTCCCTTCTGGTCCCCATAACTTTTCAGCTGTATTATTGTAAGTCGTTGATGTAGTAAAACCTTCAATGCTTTCAAATGTAGTAGAATACGCTAGGACTTCACTACCTGTTTCAATCCATTTCGCATACAAAGTCGTATCCTCAGTAATGGTTGTAGCAAAATCAAACTCATTTAAGAAAGTTGTATCATCAGTAAACCATCCACCAAAAATATATCCAGTTTTTTCAGGTGCTGGATCTGGTGCAGTTGTAGTTGAACCAGATAAAATACCTGTTTGTTCTGTGAACTGACTGCCATCTGACATATATGTCACAGTATAAGTAACTGGTGCAGTAACTTCTACACTATGAGTATCACTTACATTTGTATCAGCCGTTGAAGTTGCTGTTATAGTAACAGTTCCTGTTGCAACTCCGGTAACAACACCATTAGAATCAACTGTTGCTATAGCCTCATTAGAACTAGACCAAGTAACTCCATTAATAGAGTTTACAGGATCATAAGATACAGATAAATTGATAGTTGCACCCACCATTACTGTTGTTTCACCAGTAATAGTAATGGTAGTCGGTGAAGTTGGATTATGACTTCCTATATAGTTGAAGGTATCTTGATCATATGCATCCCACGTGTCTGCATTCCAAATTGGATTAGGAGATGTTATTGTTGATTTTCTTACAAGTGTATGATCTAATGTGCTATCAGTACCAACAGGCCAATTAGTTCCTGGATCAGTGCCTATTACTCCAAACTGATCTAAAACGTAACCATCTTTATATAAAGCTAAGGCATCATCACCATTGAAATAAGTGACTGTACTTGAAATGTCTCCTTCATCAATGATTGATGAAACTGAACCGCTATTAAAAATAACTAATACATCTTTTGAAGCAATGGTTACCCCGGTAAAATCTGGCGAACTACCACCAGTTGGCGATCCATTTGAAAATAATAAAAGACTATAATTTGATAAATCAACTGCATAATCATTAGGATTGTAAATTTCAATCCATTTATTATTACCACTTCCTTCACCATACTCACTAATAAATAAGTTTTCATTTACAAATGAATATGTTTCAGTAAAATCAACACCATCAGTAGTAATCATATAAGCTCTTATGTTCTTACTAGAATATGTAGAGTCTAATAAACTTCTAACAAACTCACCAGTACTAGGATTAAACTTATCACTTCTAATCTTTTCTACACCAGAAGTAGCTAAAGTAATATCTCCAGGAGTATCTGATGCAATAAGTCCAAACTCAACCATCTCATGTCCTGTAGGCAAATAGAATTGACCTACATATGTGCTATAACTAGTCTTTATTGCATAAGGATCAGATAAAGCAAGAAACAATGCCTCTGAAGTCGGTCCAGTTTCTTCTCCAGTATAAACTGCAGTAATCTCCTTATTATCTAAAACAGTAAAACTATATGTCTGTTGAAGACTAACTATATTACCATCCATATACCAATATTGGAAAGTTCCAGTACCACTTGCTGTAACAGTAGCTACTTCATTATAAGCATAAGACGTATCATCAGCTGTTCCATTATTAACAGTCAATGAATAAGTCTCAGTACCAGCATTCTCATAAACTACCCAAAGAACAGTATCTTCAGTAACACCAGTATAATCACCACTCCAAGGTGTAGTTGAAGAAACAACTAAACCTGGTTTTGTTAATCCTGTTGTTGAAGGTGCAGTTGCATCTGCTCCACTTGAAATATACTGAACACTTAACATATCTTGATTAGAATCCATAAATGCAACCATTACACTTCCATTAGGCTTATAAAAAGCATTAACATCAAGATCACTAGTTACAGTAAAACTATTATTAGCTGGTAAAGTACTTTCTACTTTACCATTTACAATATAAGTTACAAAAGTATACCCTGTTGATGCTAAAGATCCCGCATCAACAGTAACTGTAGAACCATATGTTTTACTTCCAAGATCAGTTACAATCGCATCCTGATCACCCATTTTAGTTTCAATAGAAAAATTAAAACTTGTTCCAATAGGCGAAGCTGCCTTTAAAGGAAATGTACTAAGTGATACAAAAGCGATTAATAACAATACAATACTTGAAAAAACTCTTTTTACTGTTACCATACTTCATCACCACACATTGTAGTAGGTCCGAAATCACCACTAGCCGCAATTGAATCCTCAAGTTCAAATTCGATTACTTCCAAGATTGGCGTTTCATACTTTTCTTTCTTCTTCTCCATTAAATAACCCCCGTATTTATAATTTTTTTATAATCCGATATTATTAAAAAGGCTCTCAACTCTTTTCACTTCTTCTTTGCTAATTGAGAATCTTTTCATTTTTCTAACCGTTGATTTTCGTTTTCTAAACACTAATCTAAACATCCGCATAATCCAACCTAATGGCAATAACAATCCACATTTTTTAATAAAAGGATACATTCCTTCCATTTGCCTTCTTGGTAAAAACACTTTAGAAAACAAAAACTTAATTTTGCCGAAGAAAACATTACTAGTTCCCTTAGACTGGTTGGCAATTCCACCTGTAAACAAATTGTATTCTTCACCTATTCCATGGATACCTGAAACCATGACAAAATCAGTAAAATTATCAAAATACTTATTTTCAATTTTATCATAATCACATTTTATAGACAATAGATTATCCATTATTTTTACATTAATATAGCTTAAAATAAAGTATAAAAAATCCTTGTGTTTAAAATTCACTAATAACTCGTCAAAATACTGATTTTCAAAAGTTTCCATGTGAATTTTTAACATAATATATATATCAACAATTGTTCGATATCCAACACCTGAACTATAGATATGTTTTATCATATGATAGATTTGGTAAAGCAAATTAAATTCCACATTAAAGAAATACTCATTACCCTCTACCTTATAAGCATTATCCCAAGGATTTTCAAAGAGCACCTCATACCCGCTTGTAAACTCCGAATCAAGTTTTGGATGAATTTCAACATTTATATCGTTATACTTCATGAAACAATCATGATTATCCGATACCACCCAATTTTTATAACCATTATCTTTTAATATTTCATGAACTAAACCCATCATCTCCGGTTTTATCAAACAATCGATATCCCCCATAGAACGCATATAAGATTCCGGGTAAATAGTTTTTAAATAACTTCCCTTTAGAAAAATAAAGTCGACTCTATAATCATTAAAAATACCTCTTAATTCCTCAATAACCTGTAACTGTCTTTGATCCTTCTTAATATACATATAGTACTCTTCTTTAAACAACCGATAAGTTACATCATCGGTTGTTTCTTTATCCAAGGCCATAAAGACTGTTCCTGCTAATCCGTTTTCCTGCATCAATTTAAACATTTCAGGTTTAACTGAATCAGTAAAAGTCTCATTAGACAAAGCTGACTTTATTAAATTTATCGCTTCTTGATAAATCTCTCTCATCCTTTTTTCCTCAAAATCTTTTTTCCAAATGTTCTTAATTTTAGATAAACCCGGTAAAAAAACAATTTTAAACTTACATTAAAATTCCATGGTTTATGTTTCTTAGCTTTTTTCATATAGTAAGTTACTCTGCCATAGATAGCTTCAAACTCAACAGTTTCACTTTTAACCGTATTATCACCACGAAAAACATAATCTTTTCCTACTACTCTTTTTATTCTATGCAATAAATATTTGTTGTTAAACTTAAACAAACAAATATCGCCTTTATGATAACTATCAAACTGTCTTAAAAAAACTTCTGTTTCCTCATCCAAAAAAGGCTTCATTGATGTCCCTTTAACCATCAATGAAACTTGCCTTTTTTGATTTAAAAGTTTCATGACCTCTTCAAAGAAATCATGATTAGGTAAGACGAGTTTGTTTTTAGTCAATTAATAAATGCTCCTGACATATCTTAATAAAGTCAAAAATATCTTTTCTTACAATTTTTTCTTCAGCGTCATAATTATCTAAGACTCTTTCAACTAACTGTTCTTCAGTTAAGTCATCTTTTTGTAATTGTTCAAACAAAAAAGCTCCTGTCTTATTGACTGTTATAATTCCGTTAAAACGAATAGCTTCATCTTTAATCGGAACGATAACTAATTCTTTTCCAATTTGTTTAATTACATAATCCTTTTTAATCTTCATATCTGATCCTCCAAAAATGTTTGTAAAACTCTTGCTGAACTGATGTTATTCTCACAATCAAAATGATAGATTGAACTTAGATCGATTAAGTTATTTAAAACTTCAATCATATTATCAATACTCTCTTCATCACTAGGACGATGAATGTTTTTCATCAATAATTTGAGTTTTAACTTTCTATCAATTTCATTGATTGAAGTTTTTGTGGATTTGTTTAAAAAATATATTCCTTGCAACAAAACCTTTTCATTAGCATTTATGACATGTTTCCCAGACCATGGTGTCCCTAAAACAAACACTCTTCCATCATCTATTTTTAAAAGTGGTTTGTCTTCATTGATAATATAAGCATTTCTATTCAAATCCAAGAAGTATTTAGATTGAGTAGATTTACCTGATTTAGAAGGCCCACTTAGTAAAACCGCTTTACCATTAACTTTAATCGCGCTTGCATGAACTGGCAAATACTTTTTCTTTAGAGCTATTTCAAAAAACATTTTGCCACTTAAAACATATTCATATTCAGGAAGTTTATCTTTTAAATCTTCGTTCAAGGTAATTTTTATTAGCGAATAATCATTCTTATAACTGATAATACTTTTAATTCTTCCATCAGGAAAATGAGTAATTATAGATGTTTCCTCACTATCTGACCACTTAATATTATCGTTATACACAAACTTGTTTTCTTTCTTTTCTTCTCTTAGATCTTTTTCTACTGTAACAATTAATTTATAACTATCGTCATGAAACTCATCTGTTTGATAAGCGTTAACTACATCCTTAAAATAACTATCAAACTGATAAGTGAAGTCAATATTAATATCACCAATTTTTAATAGTTTATTCATTTGAAACACCTTCAGCGTAATCTCTAAGATACTTTCCGCACGCAAACATATTACCTTCAAGGTATCTTTTAGCTAAGCAAGTAAAACATGATTTATTCAGATCACACTTACTGCATGGAGATTTACCAAGTAAGTCATCCCATTCTTTTCTTAATTCTTGAAATACCTTTTTAAAATCTAAGTCTACTTTTTTCGTAGGAACCGGCATCAAACTACAACCTTGCATGTAGCCTTTATGATTGATAAAAAATCCATTCTTAAAAGCACCACAATACCTAGGATTGCTTAAGTCTAACTTATTTGAATTTTCTTTTTTCATTTTTCTTTCAAAATCAAGCAGTTCAGCCGTTGAAAGTCTTTCAACATCTACTCTTGGCTTAGACACATATAGAAAATAGCCTAAAGCAAGTCCTTTAGACTTCGCATAGTCAATTATTAGGTCAATGTTTTTATATATCAAAGGCATAGGTATAGTTCTTAAAGCTAAAGGTAGATTAGCTTCTTTTATTTTATCAATGTTCTTATCTACATCTAAAAATCCATCAATACCAGTAAATAATCTATATGAATCTTCATCGTAACCATAAAGGGTAATCGCAATCATTTCCGGTTTCTTTTTTTGTAGTAAATCTAGGATTTCATCTGTTAACTTTGAACCGTTGGTATAAATAGTTATCTTTACACCCATATCAAATAAATAATTATATAAAACTAAAAAATCTGGTCGCATAAAAACCTCACCACCAGTTAGAAGTGCATACATCATTCCGTTATTATAAGCTTGTTTAAAAATGTTCTTCCATTCTTCTGTTGAAAGTGCACTATCATAAGTCTTTGCATAACACATTGAACAATTAAAATTACAATTTCCTAGTAATTCAAATTCTCCAACAATGGGAATGTTGTTATTATAAGCATCAATCAATAATCTCTTCTTAATTTCTTTGTAATTAGCCATAGCATCACCTATTTAATTAATTATAACAAAACATTAAAAAAAATCATACATTCAATTTAATTTTAATCCAAACCAATACTAATTAAACTTAACATAGTTTTTGCATTTTTTAGTTACAATATCTTCTCTAGCTTTACTCTATTTATTATGTAATAAACCTCAATGAGTTTACATTTGTCCGTAATAACGAAAACAATCGAGATAATCTCAATTGCTTTCTATTTTTATTAAATTAAAAAAGGAGAGTGATTATCTTAACTGACTAATTGCATCTTTAATAGTCTTCTCATGAGAACTACTGCAATACTTCTCAATCGCAACCCTATCTTTCGGACCATGACTTAAAGAGCCAGGGCCGCCAATACAACCTCCTACACAGGCCATACCTTCGATGAAATTACCCACATTAATACCTTTTGAGACTTTAAATAACGCTTTTTTACATTCTTCTAAACCATTACAAATTACTTCATCTACTTTAAAATCATTTATTTCTTCTTCCTTAACGACTTGTTTAACCGCTTCGCTTAAGCCTCCGCTTCTAGCGAAAACTCTACCGAAATAAGAAGCATTATCAAGTGGTGATTCTTCAAGAGTTTCAACTGAATTTCCTTACTATCAATCATTGCTTGTAACTCCTCAAAAGTCATTACACTATCTACATAATCTTTTACCGTGTCTAACTCAGCTTCTTGCTTTTTAGCTATACATGGGCCAATAAACACCACTTTAGCTAGTTCATCATTTTTCTTGATATACTTTGCTAGATAAGCCATCGGCGATAAGTTATGAGAAATATGTTTAACTAAATCAGGATAGTTCTTTTTTATCAAACTTACAAAAGCCGGACAACAAGAACTAGTTAAAAATCCTTTTTCGATTAATTCCTTAGTTTCTAATGAGGCAATCATATCAGCTCCTAAAGCCGCCTCTACAACCGTATGAAAACCCAAGTTCTTGATTGCGGTTACAACCTGACCTAAGCTAGCATATGTAAACTGACTCGCGATTGAAGGAGCGATTATTGCATATACTCTATATTTAGAGTTTCCCTTACTCTTCTTTAACATATCAATGATATTGATAATGTAAGACTTATCTACTATAGCTCCAAAAGGACATTGATAAACACAAGCTCCGCAACCTACACACTTATCATTATCAATAACTGCCACACGGTCTTTATCCATTGAAATTGCATTTACTTTACACGCAACAACACAAGGTCTTTTCCGATTAGTTATAGCATTATAAGGACACACACTAGCATACAAACCGCACTCAATGCACTTCTCCTTATCAATAACGGCTCGCTTTTGATCATCAAAGCTTATTGCCCCTTTAGGGCAAACCGCTTCACATCGATGAGCTAAACAACCCCTACACGCATTCGTTACTTCATAACCTCCAACTGGACACTCATCACAAGCTATATCAATAACTTCTACAATATTCTTATTATTAGGATTTCCCCCAATTGCTAGTTTTACACGCTCAGTTAAGATTGCATGTTCTTTATATATACAACATCTAGTAATCGGTCTTTTTGTTGGATTTACCAGCTTTGGAATACTTAACATATTCTCAAACAAAGTACCCTTATAACTCTGAGCTGCTACTTCCTTTAAAACTTTATATTTGATTAACTGTACTTGAGTATCGAACTTTCTCATAATGACCCCTTAAAAATAACTTACCTTAATAACCTTACCCATTTTCTCTAAAGAATTTTTCAATTCTTCTACTAATTGCATCTTAATACTAAAACTAATTGGCAAATCAGAGTTTTGATGAGCAGGATTAATTGCTGTTCCAACATAAAAATTAATATCTGTTGCATCTTGAATTAAAAGTCTTGTTAGTTTAGATGCTGCGTCATTCTTTTTAGACCATACAACATAAAACTTATTATCTTCTAAAAAGTCTTTAGCATAGCTTAATACTTGATTGATTGTTATAACACCTTCAGTCACTAAATCAACCCCTTCAATCTTTGCCATCGGCGGGATTGAAGGATTTAAATAATCTAAACTCACTTCTAAATCTTTGTTTAAATAATTAGCCACAAGTTGTGAAGTTGTACCACCACAGACAACTTTTTTACCCATTTTCGCAAAAAACAAACTAAACATTCTTTCGTTATCAAACTTATTCTTAGGTGGTCCAATCAATAGATTAACTGACTCTCTTTCTCTTACTCTTACAATTAGACAACTGCAGTCATCTCCAGGAGAATATTCATACAGCTCATCACATTTATCAATCAATAGTTTAGCTAATGTTTTACTGTTATAACCTTTTTCGTTAACATTTTTTACGAAACCTATGATATTTTCTCTCTGCCACCCGAAATTTAATTCTTTTCCCACTCCAGCATAAAGACAACCATCAGAAAACACTGTAAAACAGTCACCAACTCTTAACTTAATCCTTGAATGAAAGATTTTTTTATTATCAAAAAATATCTCAGTTTTATAATAATCATAATATTCATTATCTCTTAATAATATTAAAGACGGATTATCATACTGCACAATCTCAACCTCGCTATTATTGCTAAACTTCAGCAATGAAAAGGTTGAATAAGCAATCTCTCTTTCCTTACATATCGGTAATGTTTTCATAACAGTCTCAATGCAATCGGTGATTTCACACTTGTTCGCAATCATCGTCGCTAAAATCTTCTAAGTCAACGTCGCTAAGATTGAAGCTTTAACTCCACTACCCAATCCATCAGCTAAAACAAAGATTTGATTTTGATCTTCATCAATAATCGATTCAAAATGATCTCCACATAAAGTCTCACCATTCTTGCACAAAAATTTATATCCTACATCTAAACATAAATCATTCATTCTCAATTGTTTCCTTTAATCTAGTCAAAGTAACTTTAGTTTCAGCTGCTGTTTCTCCAAGTAAAGAAGCTATCTCTTGAACAATCCGCATTTGTTTCTCCACAACCTTATTAGCAACTTCAATCGTTTGCTGATTAAGTTTCTCCTTAAGTCGCTTTTGATTTACTTGTTCGGTGATATCATTAACTAAATACATGATAATATGATAATTCTCATCATAATAAATCGATTCTTCAACCGTTCTATCGTACTCAACCAAGAATCTTCGATTATTGAAAACATTCTTTTTCGAATCCAATACTTCTTTAAAAGGTTTATCATTCAATATTTTTACGACATTTTCTCCTAAAACATCACAACTTCTTTTCAAATTGACAATCGCTTTCGCGGCTTTATTAATCTGTTGAATCTCTAAATTCTCATTTAAAATGATAATACCGCTTGGAGTGTGATTTAAAACATTGAAATAGAAACTTTCCGCTCTCTCTTTTAAAAACGGTAAACACATCGAAATATTAGCTTTTCCTTGATAGATCGCTACAGCTTTATCTCTACACGTATTGTATCCACATGACCCACAATTAAGTTCATCAGCTAATGTTTCTTTACCCATCTGCTTTAATATCTCCCCGATCTCAATCTCGGTTGGGTAAACAAATTTCTTCTTGATACTAACAAACTCTTTTTCCAAACTTTTATCTTCAAGTCCATAAAGTTCAATATCGTTATTACCAGCATAATTAACAACTTCCAGATAATCCCTTAATGGTCTTTTATGGTTTTTTTCCATTATCGGTCCATTGATGCAACTACCAACACAACTGCTCATCTCGATAAAGCATTTACTTAAATTTTCTTCGGAAATATCATCTAATACTTTAATACAGTTATCTACTCCATCAATTGCCAGATAATTATATTTATCATCCTTTTTTGATAAAGACTTAATGATGCCTCCAGTAGTTGGGAAAAACCTAGATTTAAACTTTTCTGAGTCATCCTCTTCTTTTTCTAAAACGATGTTTTCTTTTTCAAACCACTTGCTTAACTCATCATAAGTTAACACGGCATCTACATAACCTTCATAATGATTTGCTTCATCCTTTTTGGCAATACAAGGACCAATAAAAACTACTTTTGCATTCTTCATTCTATCTTTTATATCTAGAGCATGAGCTTGCATCGGTGAAATGATTGGCGCTAAGAGATTTACTAAATTAGGATAATACTTTTGAATTAACAAATTGACCGAATGACAAGCTGAAGTGATAAAGATTTCCGGTTGATGCTTTTCGATATATTCTTCATACTCTGTTTTTACAATTTGAGCGCCGATAGCTGTTTCTTCGACATCATAAAAACCTAATCCCGTTAAAGCATTCTTCATTATCTTAATGCTTACACCATTATAATTAGCAATAAAGGATGGAGCTAAAGAAACAACCACTTTCTCAGATGATTGCAATAACATCTTGACTTTTTCCATATCACTGACAATTTCTTTAGCATTCTGGGGACAAACCACATAACAGTGTCCACAGAGAATGCATTCATTCTTAACAATACTAGCTTGATTACCGGAAAACTTAATTGATTTAACTGAGCAATTCCTAATGCACTTATAGCAGTTCTTACAATTATTACGATTTAAAGTAATTATCTCATTCATAATTATTCCTTTATACTACTAACTAAAGGTTCTACAACAGCTTCCATGAATATCTCTTCGGCATTATTTGGATTCATCGAATACAATTTTCCATCAATCTCAACCGAAACGCCACTTTGACACTTACCCATACAAAACCTACCGCTTAGAGTTAATTTATCTTCGAGATTATGTAGTTTAATTAAACTTTGTAATTTTTCGACAACTTCTCTCGCACCTTTCAAATGACAAGAACTACCGATGCATACTGCTATTTTCATCATTTCCACCTCATGAGTTTATGATTTTCATTAAAAACTGCTTTTCTTCTTTATTCGCTTTAAATAACCTTGCACTAGCTACAATCTGTAACCATACTAAAATATCTTTACTTTCACAATCCGTTTTTTCGCAATACATTTTTAAATATATTTCAGCTACTTCTTTACTGTAATTAATCAAGAAATCTAAATAACTAATCGCGACATCACAATAAACGTTTCCCACTGCAGCATGAGCCCAATCGATAATAAAAAACTCGCCACTCTTATTAACAATGATGTTTTCTGGAGTGAAATCGCCATGACAAAGTTTTTCTTGTTTTTCCAAACTCTCAAGCTTACTTCTTAATGCATAACGTTTAGTTGCTAAAAGATCACTCAACTCAATCTTGTAATTTAATTTATCACGTAATTTATACAATAGTTCACAGTCGGTATTATGAACTTTAATCTGTAAATCCACAAATCTTTCTAGATATTTAAAAGAACTACTATCATTTAATCTCAAGTGTTTATCTAAGGGACTGCCTTCAATATAATCACAAGCTAACATCCATTTACCTTCTCGGTAAAACACGGAATCAAAACTTGGGACCAAAAGGAGAGTTTCTTCAACCCCGGCCAAATTCAAAGCCTCATTTAAAACTTGGGCTTTCGTATAATTCTCATTGAAACTCTTGATAACTTTATTACCATCTTTATAAATTGTCTTATCAATCCGTAAACCAATTATTTTTTCCATAGTATCACTTATTCAGCCCTGTCTTTTATTAACTTTAAAAGAATCGCCAAAGAGTTAGCCATATTCTCATTCTTTACCATACAATCACTCGGAACATTTAAAGCGGTGCTGGAAAAATTCCATATCCCTTTGATATTGCTTTCTACCATCAAATCAGCAATCTCTTGAGCTGATTCTTTAGGAACCGTAATTATTCCTAAGCTGACATTTTCTCGTTCGCAAATATTTTTAAAATCTTTAAGATTTAAATACTGATCATTAATATCAAAGGCAGCCACAATCTTTAAATTCAACTTCTCAAACCCATGATAATGATTTAAAGCCTCGCCTAACCTACCCATCCCGACTATAACCGCAGTCACAGGCAATTCATATCTCATATAATGCTTTAAATCAACTAACAAGCTACTGACTCGATAACCAATTTTAGGTTTCCCACCATTGCTAACCTTTGCTAAATCCTTTCTTACCTGCACTTCACCATAGTTTAAAGCAATCGCTAATGCAGCTGAGGAAATAAATTCTTCAGAACAATTTTCCAAGAATTCAATATAACAAGGTATTCGTGAATATAATGCTTCATAATTACCATTTTGCAACATCTTATATCACCTCAGATATTATAATAACAATTAATAAAAACCTTTTGAAATACATATTCGTTATATCGATATATCTTTATCGATATAACTGTATCTAATAAAAAAAGCTAATCCATTTGAACTAGCTTTTATTCATTACTAAACGCTTTTGCAAAACAAGTTCCGTTAAAAATTGTTTATCAACATAACTCAATAAATAGTCCGTCTTGTATATCAAAACATATTTATAAATCTTATTGCAATCTAACACTTCTTTTTCTACCAAGTTATGCTTATCTAATAAATCTTTAGGCACTCTTGAACCCCACATATAAGTTGAATGAATCGTCTCTAGCAAAGTGAACTGAGAAGCTCTTTCAAAAGTGAAAATCCTTTTGCTTACCGTTTCTGGCAATTCAATCTTCTTCACTTCTTGAAGCGGCATGTCCGGTACGTAAGGATCTGCATGAGCAATCTCAACATAACTACTTAAGTCAGATAAGTTTATTACATCTCTATTCGCTAAGTCATGAAGCTTAGACATCACCACAATCGGTTTAAACTCATTAACAATCTCATATGTCAAACCCTTATCTTTTAATATCAGACGAAAATAGCTGTCAAATTATTATAATACCTAATTATACCTAAGTTATAATGCGAAGATAAAATATTCCTAATAGCTCTTAAAGCATTGGTTTCTTTATAATAGAGTTCGCATGCACCTTCGACTTTGAGTTTTCTGGAAAACTCAGTAAAAGCTTTAGCAATATAACTAGATCTAGGAACCGAAATGGAAAAATTTACTTTTTCTTCCTTAGGATTAGCATAAAGATTTTCAATCTCATCAACTTCATCTAAAATCTTTTTTGCATAATGTAAAAATTCTTCACCCTTAGAAGTAAGAATCATTCCTTTAGAACTTCTTTCAAATATCTCAATTTTCAGTGAACTTTCTAATTCTTTAATCGCTCTACTTAAGTTTGGTTGAGACATAAACAGATTCTCGGCAGCTTTTGAAATCGATTTTGTCTTTGCTATTTCCATCACATAACGCAAATGCATTATATTCATAATATCACCCAAAATATTATAACACATTAAGAAGGCAAATCTATAAGAGAATTATATGAAATGGCTAACATTAAAACAATAAAATTAAAGACCATTATTGACAATACTTTCAGATAATGATAGTACATCTATATATTTTGATAGTCTTACTATCATTAAAGAGATTTTATATGAAAACTCTAAAACAAGCTAAGTATGATTTAGTGATTGAAAACAGTAAAAATCTAATTCTAAAAAAAGGCATTAACAACCTTACTATAACCGATATCGCAAGAGAAATCGGTGTTGGTGAAGCCACAATTTATCGTTACTTCCAAACCAAAGTCAATCTTGCTATCGAAATCGATATTAGACTTTAGGAAGATATCAAAATGATCGTTTAATCTTAGAAAAAATGATATACAAAAAATGGAAAAATCATAAAACAAATGGATACCGTAATTTAGCGAAGCAAATACGTATAGAGACTGGATGGATATTTAGTGAT
>Ga0265295_1003445_pt1 | contig 23051 bp, 23 predicted proteins | sample Munlansysbiofilm_FD_192503 | JGI IMG/M metagenome (GOLD analysis project Ga0265295, IMG submission 192503) | Leachate microbial communities from a municipal landfill in Southern Ontario, Canada - Methane capture system biofilm | ecosystem: Engineered > Solid waste > Landfill > Unclassified ...
TAAGCGGCTTTTTTTATTGAAAAACCAAAATCTATTTATTAACTGATTTAATATTCATATTATAAAAGCAGAAAGACCAAAGATCGGCATACTCTTGAATAACCATACTTGTTGGTTTCCCTGCTCCATGGCCTGCTTTTGTTGCAATACGAATTAAAACAGGATTGTCGCCTTTATAGGTAGCTTGCAATGCTGCTGCATATTTAAACGAGTGTGCAGGCACAACTCTGTCGTCATGATCGGCAGTAGTCACCATTGTTGCTGGATAGGCTCCTGGCTTAATAGAATGAACCGGGCTATAATTCATCAAATAGGTAAACATCTCTTCGCTATCGGCACTTGTACCATAATCGGTTGCCCAATATCTACCAATGGTAAATTTATGATAACGTAACATATCCATTACACCAACAGCGGGCAATGCTGCGGCAAAAAGGTCAGGACGCTGATTAGCAACGGCTCCCACCAACAATCCACCATTTGAACCGCCTTGGATTGCTAAACGGGTGTTATTGGTGTATTTGTTCTCAACCAAATATTCAGCAGCAGCTATAAAATCGTCAAATACATTTTGCTTTTGCATCAAAGTACCTGCTTTATGCCACTCCTCGCCATATTCGCCACCGCCACGTAGATTAGCAAGAGCAAAAACGCCGTCATTTTCGAGCCAAATTAGTCGTGTAACACTAAATGAAGGGGTTAGACTTACATTAAATCCACCATAACCATAAAGAAGAGTTGGACGTTTGCCATCGAGTTTCAAACCCTTTTTGTGCACTATAAACATAGGAACTTTTGTTCCATCTTTACTTGTATAAAACACTTGCGTAGTTTCATATTTAGATGCGTCGAAATCAATCTTCGAGCTCTCAAAAAGTTCCGATTTATTATTTACAACGTCATATTTGTATATCGTAGAAGGGGTTGTAAAAGAAGTGACTGTATAAAATGTTTCTGTGTCTTGCATTTTCCCACTAAATCCTCCTATTGTACCTAGCTCCTGGTTGTCAAGATCATACAAAGATTTTCCATCTATGTCGAAAATTCGAATTTTAGAATGGGCATCTTCCATATAGGAAGCAATAATTTTCCCTCCAACGAGTGAAACACTGCTCAATACTCCTTCGCTTTCAGGAATAAAATCCACCCAGTTTTCAGGTGCGCAATTGTTTGGATCGATGGCAATTATCTTATATTTTGGAGCATTAAAGTTGGTCATCACCAATAGTTTTCCATTAATGTGGTCAACAATCGAATAGTCAGTATCGAAATCCTCTATAATTCTGATCAACTTACTGGTTGTCATGTCTTTAACATAAAGGGCATTGCCACTGGTTGACTCTGTAACACTTATGCCTAAATATTTAAGATCTTCGGTCAAGCCAGCATGGAATCCCCATTGTGGGTTCTTTGTGTCTTCGTAGATCAATTTATCTTTGGATTGCTTGTCGCCCAGTTTATGATAATAAATTTTATTATTCTCATTCACTCCTTTTAAAACATCTTCGTCGTTGGGCACCGGATAACTTGAATAGAAAAATCCATCTTTATACCAACTTATTCCTGAGAACTTTACCCATTGAATATGATCATCGAGAACTTTTCCGCTTTCAATATCCTTCACATAAAATTCGTTCCAGTCGGAACCACCACGAGAAACCCCATATGCAAGATATTTTCCATCCTCCGACACCACAAATTGAGATAGGGAAACGGTTCCATCGTCGCTCAATAAATTAGGATCAAGCAAAACCTGAGGCTCGTCTTGCAGAGATTTCATGTAATAGGCAACACTTTGATTTTGAAGACCATTGTTTTTAAATAAAAAGTAATAACCTCCTTTTTTGTATGGTGCTGAATTACGAGGATAGTCCCATAATTTAGTTAATCGGGCTTGAATGTCGCTGCGATACGGAATTTTTGCTAAGTAATTCTGTGTTACCTCATTTTGAGCCTCTACCCAAGCTTTAGTCTCCACAGAATTGTCGTCCTCCAACCAACGATACGGATCAGCTACATTATGTCCAAAATAGACATCAACGGTATCAACTTTTGCTGTTTCGGGATACATAATTTTCTCCTTTGGATTCGTTGTATTACACGAAATTGCCAAAAAAGCAATCGCCGGCAATAAAAAACATCTCTTTTTCATAAGTTCTACTAATTATTAAGTTTAAAAATATTAAGCGAAATTGATTTATAACTATAAAAGCGCAATTTAGAATAAAGTTATGGAAAATAAATAACAAATCATTCACAATAAAATACTAAAAATCGGCTTATTATTGCGTCCAATCATTTTTATCGTACTCTTTTTTGTCAAAATTGTGTGAAAATGAAAATGAAAATCAAAAATGTACGTTACATATAGAGTAAAAAAGGGTGTATAACCAATCACTGTTATGATAAAACAATAAAATAGACTAAATTTGCACTCTAAAAAACAATAGCACAATTTTACAATGATGAATCAAGAGGATCTTTTTAAGAAAATTATTGCCCACTCCAAGGAATATGGGTTTGTTTTTCCATCGAGCGAAATTTATGACGGTTTAAGCGCTGTTTATGATTATGGACAAAATGGGGTGGCTCTGAAACTAAATATACGTGAATATTGGTGGAAAGCCATGACCATGCTCCACTCCAACATAGTGGGAATCGACTCTGCTATTTTTATGCATCCAACCATTTGGAAAGCCTCCGGCCATGTTGGCGCTTTTAACGATCCATTAATCGACAATAAGGATTCGAAAAAACGATATCGTGCCGATGTTTTGGTGGAAGATTATATTCTGAAAATTGAAGATAAAGTTAAAAAAGAGGTTGCTAAAGCTGAAAAGAGATTTGGCGAAAGCTTTGATAAAGAGCAATTTATAGCCACAAATGGGCGAGTTGTGGAATACAACAAAACCATTAGAGAGATTCAAATACGTCTGGCTCAGGTGCAAAATGACAACGACCTACCCGCCTTTAAAGCACTTATTGAAGAACTTCAAATTGCATGTCCCGTTAGCGGAACACGAAATTGGACCGATGTCCGACAATTTAACCTAATGTTCGACACCAAACTGGGATCATTAAGCGACGATGCCAACAAAATATATCTTAGACCCGAGACAGCACAAGGAATTTTTGTAAACTACTCAAATGTAGCAAAAACCAGTAGGTTGCGCATTCCTTTTGGAATCGCCCAGATTGGAAAAGCCTTTAGAAATGAAATTGTAGCCCGCCAATTTATCTTCCGAATGCGTGAATTTGAACAGATGGAGATGCAGTTTTTTATTAAACCAGGTCAGGAGGATACATGGTTCGAATACTGGAAAGCAACACGCATAGCATGGCACAAAAATCTTGGAATCGATGCTTCGAAATATCGCTTTCATGATCATGAGAAATTAGCGCACTATGCAACAGCTGCTACCGACATCGAATTCGAGTTCCCATTTGGGTTCAAAGAAGTGGAAGGAATTCACTCGCGTAGTGATTTCGATTTAAAACAACATCAAGAATTCTCCGGCAAAAAACTCCAATATTTCGACAACGAAGAGAATGCCAGTTATATCCCCTATGTAGTTGAAACGTCAATTGGTCTGGACAGAATGTTTTTATTAATACTTTCCGCTGCCTACGAAGAGGAAACCATTGAAAACGAAGGGAAATCGGATATACGCGTGGTATTGAAAATCCCCGCTCCATTGGCACCGGTAAAAGCAGCGATTATGCCCTTGGTGAAAAAAGATGGACTGCCCGAAAAAGCAAAAGAGATTTTACGCAGCTTAGCCTTTGACTTTAATTGCCAGTACGATGAAAAAGACAGTATTGGAAAACGATATCGTCGTCAAGATGCCATTGGGACTCCTTATTGCATTACCGTAGATCACGACACTTTAACGACAAATACGGTTACTATTCGCGACAGAGACACCATGCTACAAGAACGAATTTCAATTGACACCTTGGCGGAAGTAATTGACAAGAAAGTTTCAATGAAAAATCTTCTCAAAAATATTGATGCAAATAAATAGTATATATTTGACAACATTACGCATATGAATGGATTGAAAAACATCACAATAAAACTAGTCACCACTGTTATCGCAATATTGATAACAGTAGGTGCAAGTAATGCGCAAGTAAGAACTGAGCGGGAAGAGAAAATTGAAGGTTACCGGTTTGAAAAGCGCATAGTAGGTCCAAAACACGCTAAAAGTACTGTTCTGGAGATCATGGTCGATTCATATAACAATTACTTGGTGGCTACATTTATAGCCGAACAAGCCTCCTACACCTACCTAAAAATTTACAAATTATACACTTGGGAAGAGCTCGTTTCGTTACGTTTAAAAGATAAACGCATTGAATTGTACAACAGTACTTTTGACGCAGAAGGAAATTACTTTTATGCAAACACCGATATATACCGTAATAAATTTAAAAAAATCGATATTAAAAAAAATGACTACGAAGAGGTTGACTGTAATGTCACACCCAACGGTTGCCGTAAAATTGAGCCTCGCCAGTACACCACAGAGGCCTATACACTCGAAAATCATTACTATTTATATAAACCCGATCGATTCAAAAATTCAATCCTAATTTTAAAGAGCAAGGAAATTATTGATGCAGAAAGAGCCCGAACTCCAAACTTCCTGCTGGATGACGAAGAGGAGGGAAAACCAGGGGAATCGCAAGAAGATCGAATTGCAAAAGAAGAGGCGCGCGCCGCAGCGATGAATAAAAAGAAACCTGAGTCTGAATCTAAACCTGAATCTAAATCTAAACCTATAGTTGAAGAAAAGCCAATCGTATTCGTGCCTTCTGGGCCTATTGATTTTTTTGATTTACAGTTAAATAAAAAAGTATTATTCGATTTAGATCGTTACAAATACGCAAAATATAACGATTACGAAATAATAATCCACAATCGATTATCATTAACCTTTGAATTCGAGAAAAACGTTACAAAATCAATCACCATTAGCGATGACGAATTAAAAACATTGCTTACAACTGGTTCCGTAGCCAAAGGCGAATTGCGATTGATTATTCCAAGCGACTTAATAAAAAGATAGCATTGCCCAATCCAAAAGGTACAATAAAAAACGAGCCTCTTAAATCAAGATACAGTTCAGCAGAATTTGAGGCTGGTTGCGATGAAGCCGGAAGAGGATGTTTAGCTGGACCGGTTGTTGCAGCGGCTGTTATTTTACCCAACAATTTTTACCACCCATTGCTCAACGACTCAAAACAGGTTGGACATAAACAACGCTATGAATTACGGAAAATAATAGAAAACGAAGCATTGGATTACGCAGTTGCGTTTATCGACAACACCGTAATTGACAAAATAAATATCCTAAACGCCTCTATATCAGCAATGCATTTAGCGTTGGACAAGCTAACGAAAAAACCTGAGTTTGTTATTGTCGATGGAAACAGATTCAAACCATGGAACAATACGGAGTATAAAACCATAATAAAAGGCGACGCACTCTATTTAAGCATTGCTGCGGCCTCGATTTTGGCAAAAACCTATCGCGACGATTACATGATTGATCTCTCAAACAAATTTCCGGAATACAACTGGAAACAAAACAAAGGCTATCCGACAGCCCAGCATCGCAATGCCATTAAAATCTACGGAACTACTTCTTTTCATCGCCTCTCATTTAACCTCCTTGACCGACAACTAAAATTTAACGTATAATTAAAATTCGCAGAGAAACAACTTGTTCCTAAAGGACTTTTGGCCTAAAATTAGATACTCCCCTGCCATTGTCAAATTACCACGAAGCAATCCGATTTGAAAATCAATGTTGAGTAAAATATAGAATTCTCAAACCCTTAATATTTCCAAGGATCATTCGATACACAAGGATCCCAACAATCGTAAATTATCAAGATTGAGCAAACAAGCCTGCTAATTTTAACTATTTTTGCAATCTAAAACTATTATTCAATGAAATTACAACTAAAAACACCCCAACTCTACATAGAAACTTACGGATGCCAAATGAATATTGCTGACAGCGAAATCGTTGCCGGAATACTATTAACCCAAGGCTATACACTTTCAAGTGATGTAGAACATGCCGATTTAATTTTAATAAACACATGCAGTGTGCGCGATAATGCCGAGCAACGGGTTTGGAATCGGCTGGATTTTTTCAAAGGTCTAAAACGCAGACATCGAGGAATAATGGTGGGCGTAATTGGATGCATGGCCGAACGAATTGGAGACGATTTAGCAAAACACGAAGCCGTGGACATTGTTGCCGGACCCGACTCGTACCGTGATATCCCAATGTTGCTCGACAAAGCGAAGACCGAAGGAAAGGGCATAAATATCGAATTAAGTGAGGTTGAAACCTACTCGGGAATTACGCCCGAACGCATTCAACATGACCAAATAAGTGGATTTGTGAATATTATGCGCGGATGCAATAATTTTTGCACATACTGCATTGTCCCCTACACTCGCGGTCGAGAACGCAGTTGTGATCCAAAAGAGGTTATTTCCGAAGTAAAGAGTTTTATTGCCCTCAACTACCGCGAAATCACTCTACTAGGACAAAATGTAAACAGCTACAAGTGGATTGACGGCGACACACAAACAACATTTCCGCAACTTGTAGAAATGGTTGCACAGGTGGATCCAACGGTGCGAATTCGTTTTACAACCTCACACCCCAAAGATATTTCCGATGCACTCATTGAGGTTATCGCAAAATACCCCAACGTCTGTAAACACATCCATTTGCCGGTTCAATCGGGCAGCAACTCCGTTTTGGAGCGCATGAATAGAAAATATACCCGTGAATACTACCTGGAAAGGGTAAATAAAATACGCGAATTGATTCCCAATTGTGGTTTATCGACCGATATTTTCTGTGGCTTCCCGGGCGAAACAGAAGCCGATTTTCAGGATAGCCTCCGGTTAATGGAAGAAGTTGGATACGACCTCGCTTTTATGTTTAAATATAGCGAACGTCCTGGCACATATGCCGCAAAACATTTGTCCGACGATATAGACGAAAAGACTAAAACAGAACGTCTTATGAAAATTATTAATCTTCAAAACGGAATTTCAAAAAAGCGAAATCAAACCGACATTGGCAAGACTTATGAAGTTCTTGTTGAAGGATTTTCAAAAAAGTCGGAGAATGATCTGGTTGGTCGAACACAGCAAAATAAAGTAGTTGTCTTTCCAAACAAAGGATTTGCTGTTGGCGAATTGGTGAACGTGAAAATTATATCATCCTCCTCAGCAACCCTTTTGGGCGAAGCTATTAACGATAAAAATTAAAACAAAAACAACTATGAGCAACGTAATTGAAGAATTTAGATCCTACCGCGAGAAGATGAACGAAAAACTTCTTGCCACCAACAACAAAGTCATAAAACGAATTTATAGTCTCGACACCCTCACCTATCAAGATGGCGCACTCTCGAGCAAGACAAAAGAAATGCTTGGATTAGCAACCTCCATGGTTTTACGGTGCGACGATTGTATAAAATATCATCTTGAGCAGTGTTTCAACCTAGGAGTAACTACCGATGAGGTGGTTGAGATATTTGGCGTTGCCAATTTAGTGGGAGGTACAATTGTGATTCCGCATACGCGTCGCGGAATGGAATATTGGCTGGCATTAACCGAAAAAAAAGAATAAATTTCAAGTGTGAAAAAATCTTTTCAAGATTAAAATAAAAATAATCACCCGATATATTTCCTCATAAACTCAACCCCCTATGCTGTATTCTCATTAAAATCAACGCCCTAATTGATATTTTACTGCACAAATTGGCATTAAAAGTGTTTAGGTGCTTATAAATGAGTATTTAAACAATAAAAGGAGTCAGTAATGAAATTAACAGATTTAAAAATTGGAACGCGACTAAATATAGTCATGGGTGGGTTTTTGATAGTAACATTTTCAGTTTTCGGAATTTATGTAAACCAAGCTTTACAAAAACAAATTATTGGATCGACAAACGAAAAAATGGTCGAACAACTGAATGATCTAGGCGAGATTATTCAAGTTCAAATAAAAGCCAATGGCGAAATGGTTCTTTTAGCCATAAATGCAGCAAGCAACTACTTCTCGAGCCTAGGAGAATTAGAAGTTTCAGAAAACGCAACCGTAGCATTTAATGCAACGAACCAAAGCACGGGTTCTAGCAAACAAATTAATGTCAAAAAATGGCTTATCAACGATAAAGAAGTGCAAAACAGCACTGAAATTGTTGACATGATTAGCAATATGGGCATTCCAACGGCAACAATTTTTCAAAAAACGGATCTCGGCTACTTGAGAATTGCAACCAATGTTCAAAATGAAAACAATAGAAGAGCCACGGGCACCATTATTCCTTTTAACAGTCCCGTAGCACAAAAAATAAACCAAGGGCAAACATACACAGGAAGAGCGTGGGTGGTAAACGACTGGTATTTAACAGCATACGAACCCATAAGAGTAAACGGGGAAATTATTGGAATGTTATACGTAGGTATGCCGGAAAAAGACCTTAAAAACATTCAAACCTATTTCAACACGAAAAAAATCTTTCAATCTGGATATCCCTACCTAGTAGCATCCGATGGAACCATCATTATTCATCCAACCATAGTTGGTCAGAATATCTCCAGAGAAACGTTTTTTCAATCGATGCTAAACAACAAAACGGGAGATATAACAAGGGACGAATATATATGGCAAGGAAAAAATAAAATTCAATTCGTAAAATATCTTGAAACCATCGACTCATTCGTAACACTCGGTTTTTACGAAGACGAAATGAACGCCATCATCAATCAAATAAGAATCACTATTTTGATTGTAACATTGCTATCAATAGCCCTTGTTATTTTAGTGTTGCGGGCAATTGTAAATTCGCTGGTTAAAGCTCTTGGAAAAGGCGTAGGTTTTGCTCAAAAAATAGCCGATGGAGACCTTACAGCAATACTCGATGTACAGCAGAAAGATGAGGTCGGCGATTTGGCCAATGCCATGCGCAACATGGTTGAAAAACTAAAAGAAATTGTAGAAAATGTACAAACAGGAGCCAATAGCATCTCCGGGGCAAGTTTTGAAGTAAGCTCAACATCACAACAGATGTCACAAGGAGCAAGCGAGCAAGCCTCTTCGGCTGAAGAGATTAGCAGTTCAATGGAAGAAATGGCATCAAATATTCATCAAAACACCGACAACGCACAACAAGCCGATAAAATCTCTGAAAAAGTATCAACCGGCGTACAACAAGTAGGTGAGGCAGCACAGGAGAGTCTCAAATCAATCCGAAACATTGCCGAAAAAATATCCGTTATTAGCGATATTGCATCACAAACCAATATTCTAGCACTCAATGCAGCCATTGAAGCAGCACGTGCCGGAGAACATGGAAAAGGGTTTGCCGTTGTTGCAGCCGAAGTACGCAAACTGGCCGAACGTAGTAAAAATGCCGCCGACGAAATTGGCGCACTCGCCGAAAGTAGTGTTAATGTAACCGAAAGTTCTGGTCAATTAATGGGTAACCTTATTCCTGAAATACAAAGAACAACTCAATTAGTTCAAGAAATTGCAGCCGCTTCAAGTGAGCAAAACTCTGGATCAGAACAAATTAATAGTGCTATTCAGCAATTAAATCAGGTAACACAACAAAACGCAGCAGCCAGTGAAGAACTTGCAACGAGCTCCGAAGAGCTGAACAGTCAGGCAGAACAACTCAAAGAACTTATTAACTATTTTAAGGTGGATAACAAAACAAGTTCAACAAAGCAATATGTCTCAAAAATAAAAAAACCAGAAGTTAAAATGCCCCAAATAGCATATAAACCGGCACACAAAATATCGGAAAACACCAGCAAAAAAGGAATTCACTTAAAAGGATTCGGATCCGATAAAGACGATGCCAACTTTGAACAGTTTTAATACATAATAAAATCAGAAAGTAGGACTGGGGTACGCTCCACTCCTACTTTTTTTTTAAATCAGGATTTCCCCCTAAAAGCAATCTACATCCTCGTGGCTTAAAACTTATTCAACCAAATGTGGGAAACTGAAACAGGCAACATAAGCCACTCGGCTACATCGAACACTCCTAATGTTTGCAATTCTCACTTCGTAACAACATAGTTTTGAGGATTGACCACACAAGATTACGTTCAAATCACACAAACCCTCTCTCTTCACATATTCGTCCAAAATATCATACGAAGGTTATTTTACTCCTATTTATACACTAAAAAAATAATGTATAATTTTAATGTCTATGTCATAAAACATACGTAATAATTCATATATTTGTCCTCAATGCGTATATTTGGCACAGTTATATTAGTGTGTAAAATATAATCCAAATATGAATACTAAATATTAAATATACCGTTATATAGGGAGTTTTACCAAATTAAAAATGATAAATAGTGTCAGCAAGAAAACGCATACTTTTTTCAAATGCTTGATAAAAAAATATCAAGTGCAAAGCATGCATAAACTAAAAAATGTTACCATGGACGTTTTCTTGCGAGCAATAGATAATTAAATCAATTTGAATATATTATTAAAAACAACATATTTAATCTGACATACTATTATGGAAAATAAACTTCAGGAACTGACCCAAAAAATCTACACCGAGGGGATAAGCAAAGCACAAGAAGAGGCTGATGCCATACTTGGGAAAGCACGGAAAGAAGCTGATGAACTACTGAAGAATGCGGAAAAACAGAGTGCAGAAATAATGGACAAAGCCACAAAAGAAGCTGAAACATTGCGCCGAAACACCGATTCAGAGTTGGCAATGTCGGCAAAACAGGCTATAAACGCATTTAAGCAGGAACTTACCACACTAATCGTTTCCAAAGCCGTTGCCCCCGTTAAGGATGTTGTAAAAGAAGGGGAGTTTATCCAAAAACTAATTGAAACCGTAATAGCCAATTGGAATCCAGGCGCATCAGACATTGACCTAGCCCTTTTATTACCAGAGACCGATCGCAAAAAATTAGAATCCTATTTTACTGAAAAATCGAAAAGCCTTCTGGATGCAGGTCTCGAACTACAGTTCTCAAACCAAATAAAAGCAGGTTTCAAAATTGGACCAAAAGATGGCAGTTACATCATCAGTTTCACTGAAAATGATTTCGAAAATTTCTTCAAAGCCTACGCTCGACCAAAACTTCGCGAACTCTTATATGGAGGTGAATAATGGCAGGCAACTATTACTATCTAGTAGCAGGTCTTCCCGATTTGGTGCAAGATGCTAAAAAGCAGCCCATTGCATTGCAGGAGTTTAAAAACGAGCTACTTGAGCAACTTTCTGCTCGAGACATTCAGCTTAGTAAAATGTTATTTCTGCAGTTCGACAATCAGAACCTGCTTAATCAGCTTTTAAAAACAGAAAAACCGCATCATCCCTTAGCCAATTTCACCGCCGACGAATTGGAGCAAAATATAAAAGAGCCCTTAGCGCTTTTGCCCTACATGAATCAGTTTATTACCGCTTTTAAAGCGGAAACTCCGCTGTACGAGAATTTGTCGTGGGAAGATAATTTGACTTCGCTCTATTTCGAATATCTGAAAAAAACAACAAATCCATTCTTGAAAAAATGGTTTAACCTCGATTTTCAACTTCGAAATTTCAGAGTAGCCATGAACGCAAGAGACTACAAACTAAATCCATCGAGCTACATTTTAGGAGACGACGAAGTATCGGTTGCATTTAAAAAAAGCACCCTTCGCGACTTTGGATTGGGCAACGACTACCCATTAATTAACAAAGTAGCCACCATACTCGAAAACGAAAACGTTTTACAGCAAGAGTTGGATTTGGATCGCATTCGATGGGAGTATTTAGACGAACTGAATACATTTAACTATTTCAGTATCGAAGTAGTTTTAGCATTTATAATAAAAGTGATGATTATTGAACGTTGGATAGCACTCGATCCAGAGGCCGGACATCAGATTTTCAATAAATTAATTAAAGACCTTCAAAAGAATTACGAATTTCCTAAAGAGTTTTCGATATATGAAAGACGAAAAGAAACAAACTAAAGGTAAAGTACTTAGCATAGTAGCGAACCTTGTTGTTGTTGATGTCGATGGCCCAGTCGCACAAAACGAAATATGCTACATCAAGTTGGGCAATGTTGAGCTTATGTCAGAAGTTATCAAATATGCAAACAAACGTGCGTTCATTCAGGTGTTTGAAAGCACCCGTGGGCTGAAAGTGGGAACCGAAGTTGTTTTCACTCAGGCCATGCTTGAGGTAACTTTAGGACCTGGAATTCTCTCGAAGAATTTCGACGGTCTGCAACACGACCTCGACAAAATGGAGGGAATTTTCCTTAAACGCGGCGATTACACCGATCCCCTTGATTATGATATCGAATGGGAATATACGCCGCTGGCAACCGTGGGCGACACCGTTGAGGCGGGATCGTGGTTGGGACAAGTCAACGAAAATGGTCAACCACACAAAATTATGGTCCCTTTTAAATTTGAAGGGTCCTACAAAATTAAGAAACTTACCCCAAAAGGATCATACAAAGTGGACGAGACCATGGCCGTATTAACCGACAGCAATGGAAATGACATAAACGTTACGATGGTTCAAAAATGGCCCGTAAAAGTGCCCATAAAAACATATAAGGAGAAACCACGTCCCTACAAACTCCTCGAAACAGGAGTGCGAACAATTGATACGTTAAATCCAATTGTTGAAGGCGGAACCGGATTTATTCCCGGTCCATTTGGTAGTGGAAAAACCGTGTTGCAACATGCTATTTCAAAACAAGCCGAAGCCGACATCGTAATTGTTGCAGCGTGCGGTGAGCGTGCCAACGAAGTGGTGGAGATTTTTACGGAGTTCCCAGAAATTGACGACCCGCACACAGGACGAAAATTAATGGAGCGTACCATTATCATTGCAAATACATCGAACATGCCTGTGGCAGCACGCGAAGCATCGGTTTACACAGCCATGACTCTTGGCGAATATTATCGCGCCATGGGACTGAAAGTAATGCTTTTGGCCGACTCAACTTCTCGATGGGCTCAAGCACTTCGCGAAATGTCGAACCGCATGGAGGAGCTTCCTGGTCCTGACGCATTTCCAATGGACTTGCCGGCTATTATCTCCAGTTTCTACGCCCGAGCGGGATATGTGATACTGAACAATGGAGAAACCGGATCCATTACGTTTATTGGAACCGTGTCTCCGGCAGGAGGAAACTTGAAAGAACCGGTAACTGAATCCACAAAAAAAGTGGCTCGCTGTTTTTATGCACTTTCACAGCAACGTGCCGACAGTAAACGTTATCCAGCAATCGACCCCATTGACAGCTACTCCAAATATTTGGAATATCCTGAATTACAGGAGTATATAATTACAAGAACCGATGGCGAGTGGATGAATAAAGTTGCCTTGCTGAAAAACATTCTACTTCTTGGAAAAGAGGCTTACGAGCAAATGAATATTCTTGGCGACGACGGAGTACCCATCTCCTATCACTTAAACTTCTGGAAATCAGAGGTTATCGACTTTGTGATTCTACAACAAGATGCTTTTGATGCGGTTGATGCATCAACCCCCATGGAACGACAAAGAATCCTTGTTGAAAAAGTACTGGAAGTCTATCATATGGATTTCAATTTTGAGTCGTTCGAAGAGGTGAACCCATACTTTAAACGCGTTATTAATGCATTTAAACAGATGAACTACAGTGAGTTTAACTCCGACGAGTACAAAAAATACGAATCTGAAATCAAAAGCATAATCGAAGAAAGGAAGGTGTCGTAATGGAAACCCAAGCATTTCAAAAAATATATACCCGACTCACTCAAATTACAAAAGCCACCTGTACGGTTGAAGCCGACAACGTTGGTTACGATGAGTTGGCAACTGTGGCAGGACGATTGGCACAGGTAGTGAAAATTAATGGAAAAAGTATTACGCTTCAAGTATTTGGAGGAACCGAAAATATTCCATCCAACGCCGAAGTGGTTTTTATGGGACAACCCCCAACACTCAAGGTGAGCGAAGACCTCGCAGGTCGCTTTTTCAACGCTTTTGGCAAACCCATCGATGGTGGACCGGAAGTAGAAGGCGAAGAACGTGAAATTGGTGGACCTTCGGTGAATCCGGTACGAAGAAAACAACCGTCAGAGCTTATTGCTACCGGTATTGCAGGTATTGACCTAAACAACACGTTGGTGACAGGACAAAAAATCCCCTTCTTTGCCGACCCCGACCAACCCTACAATCAAGTTATGGCAATGGTTGCACTGCGTGCAAAGTCCGATAAAATTATCCTCGGTGGAATGGGACTAACCAACGACGATTATCTCTACTATAAAAACGTTTTCAACAATGCTGGAGCGTTAGATAGAATCGTTAGTTTCGTGAGTACAACCGAAGATCCGCCCGTTGAACGTCTTTTGATTCCCGACATGGCGCTGACGGCTGCCGAATATTTTGCAGTAGATAAAAACGAGAGCGTTTTGGTTCTTTTGACGGACATGACCCTGTATGCCGACGCTTTAAGTATTGTGTCGAACCGTATGGATCAAATCCCATCAAAAGACAGCATGCCCGGTTCACTCTATTCCGATCTTGCCAAGATTTACGAGAAAGCGGTACAGTTTCCAAACGGAGGTTCAATAACCATTATCGCTGTTACTACCTTGTCGGGTGGCGATATCACCCACGCTATTCCCGATAATACAGGATACATTACCGAAGGACAATTGTTTTTACGTAAGGATACCGAAATTGGAAAAGTAATTGTTGACCCATTCCGCTCGCTATCTCGTTTAAAACAATTAGTTATTGGTGAAAAAACACGCGAGGACCACCCACAAGTAATGAATACAGCCGTTCGCTTATACGCTGATGCTGCCAACGCCCATACAAAACTTGAAAACGGGTTCGATCTATCCGATTACGATGAGCGTACATTGAATTTTGCAAAACAGTATTCCGAAAAACTATTGGCCATTGATGTCAATATTGATATCGAAACAATGTTAAATACAGGCTGGGAACTGTTTTCATCAAACTTTACACCCGCTGAAGTTGGTATAAAACAGGAATTAGTGGATAAATATTGGCCAAAGAAATAAAAGATTTTAAAACGTTGTTTCTTAGCAAGATACGCAAATATAAAGAGAATCAACGTTGAAGAATTGGGTATAAAATACTTTGGTGGCACATAGTTTAAACATGTAATTTATGGCTATAAAATTTCAATATAATAAAACCTCACTGCAGGATCTAAATAAGCAACTTAAAGTTCGCGTCAGGGCTTTGCCTACGATCAAGAATAAAGAGTCAGCCCTTAGATCTGAAGTAAAAAAAGCAAAAACCGACGCCGACAGTTTTGACCGGAAACTTGAACAACAGATTAAAGAATATGAATACATGCAACGTCTTTGGGGTGAGTTTGATACCAACCTAATTGCTATTAAAGATGTAGAGTTGTCGATGAAGAAAATTGCTGGCGTAAAAACACCCATTCTTGAACGTATCGTCCTGGATGTCAAACCTTACAGCTTGTTTAATAGCCCTGGATGGATTCAAAAAGGAATTACGATTCTTGAAACAATAGCAACAACGGCTATTGAGCGGGAGTTTTTTAACCGTAAGATGATGTTACTCGATTATGCACGGAAAAAAACCACGCAAAAGGTTAATTTGTACGAGAAAATACAAATTCCGGGATACGAAGAAGCGATTCTGAAAATCAAACGTTTTCTGGAAGATGAGGAGAATCTATCCAAATCGTCCCAGAAAATTGTCAAAACCCGACAACAAGTAGAGGAGGAAATGGCATGATTATTCCAATGGTAAAATACACATTCCTAGTCTATCATCACGAATATGTAAACTTTCTTGCCAACCTTCGAGATATGGGCATGGTTCATATTGTTGAAAAGAAAGGTGCCGTTAGTGACGATATTCGCGATCAGATGCAATATATCGCAAAGGTTGAAAAAGCACTTCGGCAACTTCGAAAACTTAATCCCGATGCTGAAATTCCTAAATCAACAAAAAACATTGAATTGGGAAAAGCACTCTATGAGGAGTTCGACGAAATTGAATCTTCTTTAGAACACCAGCGACAACAGTTGGTTGCTCTGCAAAAGGAATTTAATGAAGTGGAACCTTGGGGATATTTCACCTCCGAAAATATAAAACAACTCGCCAACAACGGAATTGCAGTCCACTTTTACACCGCTGCAAGCCGACAATATAATCCAGAGTGGGAAACCCAATATGCGCTGAGCGAAATTAACAATATTGGGGGATATGTCTATTTTGTTATCTTCGCAAATAGCGACGAAGAGATAAACATACAGGCCGAAGAGGTTCGGATGCACGACAAATCGTTGCAATTGCTTGAACAACAGAAAAAATCAATCGAAGAGAATATAACAACATCCCTGGAACGAATCGACGAAATGTCGAAACAACACTTCGGCGAGATTGAGAATTATTATCACTCTTTGTTAGAATCGCTGGCATACGACAAAACTCTTCTGAACACCTCTTCTGAAGCCAACGACAAGCTTAAAATACTCGAAGGCTGGCTTCCGACCGAAAAAGAGGGCATTTTAGAGGAACAACTTAATTCACAAGGCATTGTCTATTTGGCACAAAAACCAACCAAAGAGGATAGTGTGCCTGTATTGCTAAAAAACAATAAATTTGCCTCTAAGTTTGAAGTAATTGGCGAGTTATATGCGCTCCCAAAATATGGCGAATTGGACTTGACTCCATTTTATGCTCCGTTCTACATGCTTTTCTTCGGATTTTGCTTGGGCGATGCCGGATATGGAATTCTAATGTCGATTGTAGCATTATTTGCACACCGAAAAGTCAGCAAAGAACTAAAACCAATTTTGATGTTGGTTTTCTACCTCGGTTTGGCAACAATTCTCTTTGGATTAATTGGCGGAACTTTTTTTGGAATCAGTCTTTACGATGTGGGATTTTCATTCTATAGCGACTTACAGTTGATGCTCAAAGCCAATAACACCAATATCAACAATGTTCTATTCTATTCATCAATAGCACTGGGCGGAATCCAAATTATGTTTGGAATGGTCTTAAAAGCCATCAACGAATGCAAAGTGTTTGGATGGAAATTAGCCCTTGGAACCATCGGTTGGATATTTCTGATTATTGGTCTCATTACCATTTATGGATTAAAAACCCAAGCGGTTTTACCCGAAGCGACCCTAAATATCTTGCAATATGTAGTTTTAGGTATTGGAGGCTTTATGATCCTTGTATTGAATAATCTGACCCGAAATCCACTCATAAATATTGGTGCCGGACTTTGGGACACTTACAATATGGTAACAGGAATGTTGGGCGACTTATTGTCGTATATCCGACTTTTTGCCGTGGGAATTTCATCGGCAATTCTCGGATTTGTGTTCAATAGCCTTGCTTTATCCGTCAGCGGAAGTATTATTGGGGTATTCTTTATGATCATAATACTGATTGTTGGGCATAGCATCAATATATTTATGTCAAGCCTTGGAGCATTTGTTCATCCAATGCGTCTGATATTTGTTGAGTTTTATAAAAATGCCGGATTTTCAGGTGGGGGTAAAAAATATAACCCATTCCGAAAAATTGTTCAATAGCGCAATATGTTGCGAAAGCAGTCCATTTTGTGCCAATGAAAGTAAATACAAACTTTTCAAAGCGTACAAAAGAGTTTAGAAATAAAATTATAAATTTGTAAATAGATAAATCAAGTTTTTATCAACATTTAATGGAACTTGAAAATTAATCACACTAAATTAAATAACATGGAACCCATTATTTTAGCGTACATTGGAGTAGGTCTGATGATTGGACTTGCAGGAATTGGAAGTGCATTTGGCGTAACTATCGCCGGAAATGCCTCAATTGGAGCCTTAAAGAAAAACGAAGATGCTTTTGGTAACTATTTAGTATTAAGCGCATTATCGGGAACACAAGGTCTTTATGGCTTTATGGGCTATTTTATCCTTCAGGATTTACTTACAGTTAACATTACTTGGTTGCAAGCGAGTGCCATATTCTTTGTTGGAGGTATGGGTCTTGGTGTTGTTGCTCTTCTATCGGCAATTCGTCAAGGACAAGTTTGTGCCAACGGAATTTCCGCCATTGGTTCGGGATACAATGTTTTTGGTAACACCCTAATCCTTGCTGTATTTCCTGAACTTTATGCAATTGTGGCTTTTGCGGCAACATTCCTTGTTGCTGGTGCTATTGCGTAATTTCAATAAAGTACAATATAAAAAAACTTCTCTGGTTAACCGGAGAAGTTTTTTTTGTAACGTATTGGGAGGTGAGAATATTCAAATATAACGACTCATAGTAGCTACAAATGTTGCGGCACTCTGTGCCTACAAAGTTTTCAATGCTAAACACCAAAAAGAATTGCAGCATTACAAACACAATACTTTAGCGGCAGCGCCGCGCAATATTTGTAGCAATGGCGGTGCGGAGGCGTTTAAGGTGCAGAGCACCGGAATATTATTCCCATTAATACGATATGTCAAAAAAAACAAAAAGATAATCATCGTTGTATTTGATGTCGTTCTTTTTTTAGGATTTCCAAATACTCATCCCGAAATGATTCTTTCTGATGGTGTTGCTCTTGATTCAGAATGTATTTAATTACATCGTCGAGTTGCGAACGGGAGTATGTAAATGCGCCATATCCTTTTTGCCATTCAAATTTGTATTTAGAAAACCTGTTTTCATTAATCCAAGCGTTACTTGAAGTTTTAATATTTTCAACTAAAGTGGGTATTAACTGGTTAACATTATAACCAATCAAGATATGGACATGGTCTGGCATGCAGCTTATCGCCTACATCTTATGTCCATTATTTTGGACTATACCTGTGATGTATTTCTCTAATTCGGATTTCCATGTTCTGTTAATTAATGCCTCTTTGTTTTTAGGGGAGAATACGAGGTGTACATAAAATTGAGTGTAGGTATTTGCCATGATTTTATTTGTTTCGGTTTTAGCTAATATAAATATTTTGTGAGGAAAATTATTTGGTTTAATGTTGAAATTGTTACAAATGTTTCGGTGCGCTGCACCAATAATAACTGTTTTAGTTGGGTTTGTCACAAAGATTACGGTGCTACGCACCTTGGTTAATGGTTTTGATTTGGTGTGCTACAAATATTTCGGCACTCTGTGCCTACAAAGGTTGTGGTGCGCTGCACCTAGGTTTAGAATTTTGGTTTGCGGGTCTACAAAGATTGCGGTGCTATGCACCTAAAAAACAAGAAATTCTTCTATTATTAAGCATTATTTCAGCGGCAGCACCGCGAAATATTTGTAAAAGTGTAATAACCTCTAAAATTTCACCCCCACATTAAAATAGAGCATCATTTTCTCACCCGAACTGAGGGAGCGGGCGTTGAGCGAACAGGTGAAGTTTTTTATGGGCTGATATTGTGCACCAACAATAAATAAATGAGCTTTATAGACGTTTAATGTAGTTGAGCGGTTGATGTAATCGTATCGTAAAAAAACATCGAATATGGGCACAGTAACCTAATATATACTATCTTTTTAGATTAAAAACTTTGGGAAGCTTGTATTGATAAGGGTTTAAGGGTGTTTTGGTTGGGTGGTGATTAAGATTACCAAATGTATGCTAATGTGGTTTTTGTGTGGTTTTTGTGTTGATTTTTAAAGCTCTTTTTAGGGCTTTTTTAATGCGTTGTAGTGATTGAATGGAGATTGTGTGGTGAGTTAGCCGAAAGCACCACTAATAAAGGTGTTAGAGCCATAACGCCGCTCCTGTTTATGCCTTTAAATATGCCCTACTCCGCAAGCTAAAATACCCCTTTTTTAAAACTACCTTAAAAATACCATTTTTGGAATGGGCATACCTTTAGCGGACGAATGGACATACTCAACAACGAAAATGGGCATACCTTTTTATGGGCACAACAACCCAAAATGTAGGTTCAAAAACACCCTTTTTGATGCTAAAAAAGCATAAGTAAAAGGTAGAATGTATGAAAAACACCCCCAAAAACGACCCAAAACAGCCGAAATGTTTGTATCTAACTGATTTACAGAGTGATGCGATGCTTAAAACACATTGTTACAAAAATAATTGCAAGTTTGTACCATTTTTGGCAATGAGTTGGTATATATTTGTACAAAAACAAAACGATATGTTTAGCTGGAAATTTATAAGAACTATTAGTAAAATAATAATGGCCGCCACCATTTTAGGAACGGCATATGCCATTGCTACAAGTGACTACAAATGGCTAATAGTTACATTGCCATTTTTATTATTTGCAGGGTTTTTATTAGTATTTGACCGCTGGCAGCGGAGGTTTTTAAACCAATAAACCAGCTAATTGCATACCACCACCTAGGATGCAAAGCACTATACCAACGTTGGCAATGCTGGCATAATACTTCTTTAGCTTAATGCCCTTACTATTTCTCAGCGTTTCTGCATTTTTAGAAACAAACAACTCACCCGATGTATTGACGAGCGGCGACAACCCAAAAAAGAAAATTAGCACCACGCCTACGGTGTTAAGAATGATGCCCGATACCTGTAAAATTGTAGTTAATTCCATTACCTTATGTTTTTTAAAACCCCTTTTAAACCCTTTTAAAACCTCACTTTTTGCGCTCTAATTCACTGGTGCCAGGAGCATAGTTACCCTTGTTTGTATCTTTTTTAAGTTGCTCGACTAGGGCATTTAAACGCCCTATTTCGTAGTAAGCTTCTTTTAATTCGGTCTCTTTTTCCGTTATTTTTCTCTCCAGATAGGCTATTACCTGTGTGCTTTCGACTGCCGGTCCCGGTGGTGGTGGTTCGATGGGTGGTGGAGCGAATTCTGCTTTGCTCTTTAGCATTTGACCATTACCTAATACTAACCATTCTGGGTTGATGTCAGGACAATTGTCTAATATTGAAGTTAGAATTGATTCCCCTATATCGGCATTCCTAGTTAATTGTTTGCCAAAATAACCATTAGACATACCACAAATTGCTTCAAACTGCTGGCGTTTGAGCCCTTTTTGAGTTATATATGCATTTAAGCGATTAATTATTTTCATAGTAATTAGAAAATTGTCGTTAATATTCTTGCATAATTAGAAAATAGTCCTTTTATTTGCAACGGATTAATAATTAAAAACTCAATAAAGGTATGGAAAAAAAATTAAACCTAATTAAAATCCCTCACGGCAAAGGACGAAGGCTTGCTAGAATATTTGGCTGCACGCCTGCCAGGGTCAGTCAGGCTCTGAATGGCAATTTGCCAGACAATGAACTAACCAAAAAGATAAGGTATGTGGCTTTAACGCAGTATGATGGCGTGGAGCTGGAAAGTGTAACCTCTAAAAACAAATAATTATGAACATTCAAATTGCAAAAGTTGACAAGATGCACCAATTTGCTGTAAATCTTATGGATAGCGGTGCAGAGGTAAATTTAACCCAAATGGCAAAACCATTTGGAAAAGCAAAACAGCCCATACAATGGCTAAGAACCGAGGAGGCTAAGAGTTACATCAAAACTCTTAGTGAAGTGCAGAAATGCAGTTCAGGTGATTTACTGATAGTTAGGAAAGGGAACTTTGGCGAGTTGCCACAAGGCACCTGGGCAAATGATTACCGCATTGCATTGCGATTTGCGCAATGGTTGAGCCCGGAGTTTAGTATTGCGGTGGACGAGATTGTACTGAACCTATTGGTTAAGAACCAAAACAGGAGAGCCATAGCCCCGGAGTCGATGTTTGGTGTGCAGGGTGTAATGTTGTTTGATGGGTACACGTGGTATCCTTATACGCATGTATTGCGAGCGTTGGGCTACAGTACGCAGAGCGGTAGCATTTATAACCGGCCCAAACGGCACCCTTCGCATTTTTACCGTTTTATGGATCGTTGGTTTGTGTCGGACGATTATGTTGCCATGCTGAAAAAGCGCAAGGAGCTCGAAACCGAACAGAAACAACTGGAATTATTCATGTAACCATGAGCATTGCCGATACCATAACACGATTATTGCCACGTTCGTACCCACTATTGGTGAGACACCCGCGAATGAGCAGGTATGAGCTTGAACGTTGGATAGATCACTGCGAAACCATAAAAATGATAGGGAGAGTTACCTACAATGGCAATAATGGTTGGGTTTGCCCATACAGGTACAAAGCCCCGGCAACGCCAAACCCCTTAAACCTCACGCCCGATGCCGACCACATGGCGCAACTGGCATATATAGCCGATGCGCAAAAGCACTTTTACACTCGGTGGTGGGGCGCAATTACTAATTTATTTTAAACCAATTTACCTATGAACACACATCAATTAATACTACCGAAAATGCCCATTATGGCAAATGCAAGCCGCAAACCTGATGCAGTTAACAATGCAACACGCTAATTATAGAGGTTATGCAAAAGCACCCCATACCCCACAGACAGTTAAAGCGCAAAGGGCGCAAATCCAGAGCATGTATGCGGCTTTTTCGCAAAATACGTTTATGGTACGTTCGTCGGCAAATACGGGCACGGGTTCGCGATCATTCTGAATTGCTGATTTTGCTTCCTGAAGGTACTTTAAGTGAGACGATTTCAGTGCAGATAAGAGACCTCGTATTGGAATGGCGCTCAATAGGATACCAAGTGCAAGCGAAACAAGTGCCGATGCATACACCCACGGGTAAACTGGGTGAGTTACGCTGGTACTATGAAACGCGGTTAATAAGACAAGAATCATTGCTGATACAACCTGAAAATGCTTCAATAGAGCATGACGAGTCAGTGCGTATTCATTATGCATCCTTACATTTTCTGCGGCAGTTCTACTGGAATTATCCATAACACTACAATTTAAGATTAGAGACCTCAAAGGTAGTGTTTTTCCCGACAGGCAGGCACCCGGGGTTCGAGCCCCCGGCGGGAACAAAAGGTGAAAAAGTGACTGGGTGAATGGGTGAATGGGTGACTGGGTGACTGGGTGAATGGGTGACTGGGTGAATGGGTGAATG
>Ga0265295_1003447_pt1 | contig 23047 bp, 19 predicted proteins | sample Munlansysbiofilm_FD_192503 | JGI IMG/M metagenome (GOLD analysis project Ga0265295, IMG submission 192503) | Leachate microbial communities from a municipal landfill in Southern Ontario, Canada - Methane capture system biofilm | ecosystem: Engineered > Solid waste > Landfill > Unclassified ...
CAATTAAAACTGCTTGTAAAACAGAGAGTCTAGCCAGCTTTCACTATAATTTAATGTCAAAGTTTTACGATAAGCTCCTAATCTTCAAAAATGAAAAAAAATGAAAAAAAATGAAAAAAATTAATTTTAAAGCACTTATGTTGACATTATCTGGTATGGTAATTTTTGTCTTTACCGTTGCTTTAATGAGTTCATGTCAAAAAGATTCAATTGATCTAAATGATCAAACACAACTAGAAAGCGCACAGAAGGATACTCCATTACCACCATATAGTGAATTTGTTTGTGGCTTTGTTCCTGAAGGTTCAACTTATCCATGTCCAAATGCATCTTGCCCATATTTAGGATATGATTGCTTGACTACAGTATATGTTTATGCCATAAGTCATGAGGAATATCATAAGTACATGGATGCAGTGGCTATCTTGCAGGGATCTATCAATAATGAAGATGTAGCATCTTTTTTTACAAATCATAGTGATCTTATTAGCATTTTAATGCCTGATCTTACATTACCTTTGGATGCTATTGGACAAGCCATGATAAATGATTTACAAAACGGGATTAACTCGCTAAAGCTACATCCTGTTTTTGATTCTGAAAGCGGAAGAGAATATTACATAATACAAGTATATGTTGTTGCAACTGGAGGCCCTCCAAACTATTCCGATTTACTATAATATAATATGTCAATAAGAGGCTGTATCAATATTAGGATCAGCCTCTTTTAAATAAATCAAAACACATGAAAAAGCTCTATTACATCGTAATTTTATTACTGTTTTTCGGCTGTACCAATGAAAATAACGATTTCTACAGTCATTTCATTCAAGAAGACAGCTGTGAACTGAAGTATGACATATTAAAGGATGTCAGCTACCATTTATATCATTATGAAGCAGATTCTATCCTTTCATTTCATAAAGATCATAAGCTCATTGCCATGGATCTAAAAACTGGAAAAGTGGTTTTCAATCTTCGTTTACCTGAGCAAAAAGGGTTTACTTACAGGGACCATCTTTATCACAATCAAGATTCGATCTTTGTTTGTTCTATAATCAATGATAACATGTATATACTTCTTATGGATCAGAAAGGAGAAGTATACAATAAATGGAATCTTAGTAGCCAAGCTCAGATTATAACTGATGGATATTTCTTCATTGATGCGAGATATTCGCATCCAATGGTCTTGATAAAAGATAAGTTATATGTTCTGGGGTCATATCATTTAAAAAAAGGCAATCCTATTTCACAACAAGTACCGATTGAAATCGCGTTGGATCTGCAAAATGGCACGGTTAAACAAATAGGTGATATTCCTATAGAATATAAAAAAGGTGAGTTTTTTGGAAATCATCAAAATGAATATTCTCGAATAATTAATGAGAAATCAGAAATGGTTTTTTCCTTTCCTTCATGCCACAATCTTTTTGTGTATGATACTAATGGTTTTTCACTAAAAACCATCAACTGTCAAAGTCAGTATATTGAAAGGTTTGAACCCATTAATACTGATTTATCGGCAATTATTGATGCATATACTTATAATGCACAATACAGTGATCTTGTTTATGATAAATATCACAAATTATATTACCGAGTAGTACTTCACAAACTAAATAAATATGATAAAAACAATAATAAAAATGATTTCAATAAAAGAAATTGGTCAATAATAGTGCTTGATGAAGATTTTAACATAACTACTGAATTAATGATGCCTATTGGTCAATTTTGGAAAAGGTTGTTTTTTACAAAACAAGGTTTAATCTTGAAATCTATAGAAAACAATCATGCAAATAAATTTAAAATATATAAACCATGCATAGATTAAGCGGAATTTTTACCCTCATTATCTTGATCTTCACTACTGGATGCAATAATAATTACGAAGAAACTAATGATACTATAACGCAAGATCAGGCATTTTTGGGTTACCTGGAGCAGGCATTTAATGTCAGTTCAACAATTGAAGAGGAAATGTTTGTCATTATTCCTTGTATTGGATGTTCTGGATGCGAGCAATATATTTATTCAGAATTTACAGAACAATTAATTGACAATAAGAGTTTTACTCTGATTATTTGTAATCCAGCTGAAAAAGGATTTCTTTCACCTACTTTAACTGCTAACAACGTGAAATACGATTTTTCGAGTATAATGTCTGATTATGACTTTGGTTATGGATATCCGTCTTGTATTATAGTTAAAGATAATATTGTAGTAAGAAGATTTGTTCTATCACCAGATATTATTCATTGGATGGCTGAGTTCTTAATGGCTCAAAAGGTAGCCCAATAAAAAAGTTTACAATTGTATCTATTCAGGAAATTCCTCATTTTATACAGGATTATTTTGGCAATTACCGTCCAATTTGCCTGGCTTCTGAAAGACCAGTCTCGTTGATTTAATTATTTACTGTTTTCTGCAAATGCCCTAAAGCAATGCATCTACTGATAAAATTGCTTATATAGTAAAAGCGCTGACAGGAATGCCATGAATACCTGCCAGCGCTTTTCAAACAATAATTTTCAGTAATATTTCAATTTTGTTTTACTTCAGTACAACCATATTTCTCGTAATACGCTCCATATTCTGACACCAATGACACCCAAAGATCTGAGCCATTTTATTCTATATAAAAATCAGGAACGGCGTTTATGCTTGTTGGTCCGTACAAAATGGCAATTATGTCGCCATTATTTGTGATATCCAGATCTAAAACCATTTGATATAGTTAACCTAAAAACTCACAGAACTCACCATAATCTTCAGAATAATAAACACCTCCCCCATTAGCTCTATTCAAATTATTTATATATTTATTATTCTCCAAAGGCAACGCCACGCTTTTCTTTTCATGTGCCTACAAAAGAAAAGCTTAGCAAAAGAAAACCTCCCCTATCGGATCCACCCTACCAACCCCGTGTAGGTTGTTGTGTGTAAAATATTATTAATGGTTTTGGGGATTACAGTTCCAGGTTTTGTGGAAGGAGTTTGTGTAAACGGTTTGCTTTGTGGTCAGGGATGATCTCCAGCACCTGTTTTGTGCGGTTTTTTTTGACGCAAAACACAACATGCTTATTTTCAGTATTATATCAATAATTATTTGTTGTTTTTGGGTGTCTCGCTTATCTTTGGTTCATGTTCGTAAGAAAAAAGCGGAATAAGAGCGGAACAATAAGTGTTCAAATTATTCAAAAGATAAATAGAAGTAATAAAGTTATCAAGACAATAGGTTCATCCTCTAATCGTGACGAGGTTGAAAAAATGTATCATCAAGCTTTATATGAGATGCCTCGCCTTTATGGAGCAACTCTTTTTGATTCTCCGAGTAGTTCAGATATTTCTGAGCTATGTAACGACTCAGTTCGTATTTGCGGCCCAGATATAATCTTTACCCAGATATATAATCACATAGGCTATGGTGATATATGTGAACCACTGCTCAAAGATCTAGTAATATCTAGGATAACTCGACCTGGTAGTAAGCTAAACCTAGCTAAATACTTAAATGAAACCGGAAAGCAAGATGTATCGGTATATAGCATATATAGATTTTTAGATAAATTGAATCGTAGGTTAAAAAAAACCATAGAAGATCTCTCTTTTAAATATACTAGATCAATTTTGGGTGGAACAATTGGAGTTGTTTTTTATGATATGACAACAATATATTTTGAGTCCAGCGAACCGGATGATTTTAGAGTTACAGGGTTTTCAAAGGAAGGGAAACACCAACATCCACAAATTATGCTTGGCCTTTTAGTAGGAAAAGATGGATATCCAATAGGATATGAGTTATTTGAAGGAAACACCTTTGAGGGACATACACTAATTCCTGTGTTGAAAAAATTTGCTACACGGTTCAATATAGATAAGCCTATTGTTGTTGCAGATTCCGGCCTGATATCAAAATCAAATATAGAGTTATTGACAGAAAGTGGATATAGTTTCATCATTGGAGCTCGAATTAAAAATGAAAGCAGCGTCATTAGAAATCAAATATTAGGATTAGAACTTGTTGATGGTCAGCTTACTCATATAGACAAAGGCGATGGTCTCAGATTACATATTAGCTATTCAGGAAAAAGAGCCAAAAAAGATCAATTTAATCGAGAAAGAGGACTAGCTAAGCTTGAAAAAAGGATGGCTTCAGGAAAATTGTCAAAAGCCAATATTAATAATCGGGGGTATAACAAATTTTTGAAACTTGAAGGAGAGATTAGGTTAAGTCTTGATCAAAATAAAGTGGAGACAGATAAGAAGTGGGACGGACTTAAAGGATATATAACGAACACAGATTTGACCTCAGCCCAAGTTATAGATAATTATAATAATTTATGGAAAATAGAAAAAGCATTTCGCATTTCTAAAACAGATCTTCAAATCAGACCTATATACCACAGATTAAGAGAACGCATTGAAGCGCATATATGCATCTCTTTTATGGCATATATGATTTATAAAGAACTTGAACGAGTATTAAAAAAAGCAAAATGTGATATTTCAATGAATACGGCTATTAAAGAAATTAATAAAATGTATGAGGTTAAAACAGATGATAATAGAACTATCAGGCTTAAAAACAACACAGTGCAACAACAAATTTTCGATATAATCTCATCCTCCTTCTAAAAATGGGTGTCCCCCACACAAAACAGGAAAAATAATAGTATTAACTAATTAAGTTATTAACGATAGTTTGTTTATAACTACAAATATTTTGGAATTAATTGTCGTTCCTGCCTTTTGACTTTTCGGAGGGGACTCAATATTGGATATTCGTAGTAGCGCAAACCTGACAAGACGGGCGGAACTTGAATATATAACATAACAGTGCTGAAGCCGGTCAGGGAGTAAAATGCCTTCCCGGCATAATTTTCTGCCGCAGGTTAACGATAAAAGTCTTTTACCGCGTTGATTACCGCGTTGATTTCTTTCTCTCTCAGTGCATAAAAGAGGGGCAAACGGATGAGTGTTTCCGAAAACCGTTCCGCATTGGGTAGGGGTCGGTTACCCTGTTGATGACTGTAGAACGGACTGTTGTGGAGCGACTGATAATGAAATACGGCATGAATATTCCGTTTTCGTAAGTGTGTGAGCAAGCGATCCCGTTCCTGAAGGCTTTGGGTGATGAGGTAAAACAGGTGCCCGTTTATGCTTGCATATTCCGGTATTATGGGAAGTTGAACGTTGCCTTGTTCCCATAAGGTTTTCAATCCTTCATAATAATAATTCCAATGCCTTACCCGTCTGGCCTGAATTTTTTTTATCTGTTCCATCTGTGCGGTCAGGCAGGCGCCTACAATGTCGGAAGGAAGAAACGAGGAGCCTACATCAACCCATTCGTACTTTTGTACCTCTCCACGGCGAAATGCGGCCCGGTTTGTTCCTTTCTCCCAGATAATCTCCGAACGCGCACAAAAACGGGCATCGTTGACCAGTAACATTCCCCCTTCGCCGGTGATAATATTCTTTGTTTCATGAAACGAAAAAGCCCCCAAATGCCCGATACTGCCCAACGGCCTGTTTTTATAAGTTGCTTCAATACTGTGGGCCGCATCTTCCGCAACGAAAAGGTTATAGCGTTGCGCCAGCGCCATGATACGATCCATATCGTTGGCAATCCCCCCATAATGCATCACTACGATCGCTTTTGTTTTCGGGGTAATCAACTCCTCTAAACGGTCAGGATCCATGTTGGGATGGTCATCCATACTGTCACAAAATACCAGATTTGCACCCCGGAGAATAAACGGATTGGCTGAACTGACAAAGGTATACGAGGGCATAATGACTTCGTCGCCGGGTGCAATTCGAAACAACAGGGCAATCATTTCCAGTGCATCGGTACAACTGGTAGTGAGCAGTGCTTTTCGTATACCATACTGCGCTTGAAATAGCTCCTGTGCTTTTTTTGTATAGCTCCCGTTGCCGCTAAAATTCCCGTTTCTGGCTGCTTTAATGATATATTTTTTTTCTCTGCCTGTAAAATGTGGTTTGTTGAATGGTATGTTCATCGCCCTTCTGCTTTCTTGCAAAGTTAAACCATTTTATTCGATAGTAATGGGGTTGGCTGTTCGTTAATCGCTGTTATTTTTGTTTCTTTGTAAAAAAGAATTCCATTGGCAAAGCGTAGTTACCTCAGAGATATCAGTGGCGTATTTGGTTCGTATGTCATCTCCCTGGTGGCCTCCTTTTCTGTCTATATTATCCTTACCCGCCTGTTAGGTCCTGAAAAATTTGGTGTTTACAGTACGTTGTTGGTGATTCCCCTCATTACGGTGGGTTTTGTGCAAATGGGTATCCGTCGCGCTGCACTTTTTCATCTTGGGAAAAAGCATTTTCCGGAGCAGCGTATTGTCTCTGCTGTGTTTACGTTGCTGCTGATCGCTTCTTTTTTGGGAATCCTTGTCTCCGGAGCTGGTTTTCTTGTGTATAACCACCCGGCCTACAAAACTTCCTATATGCTGATGGTATTGCTGGCGATTCCATTTAAACTGGCCGTTTTGTATACGGGAGGGATCTTTTTGGGAAAGGATGAAATCCGGAGTGTGAATTTGCAAAACTGGACTCCGCTGGTATTGAATTTATTATTTGTGGCGCTTTTTGTCTGGATATTTCCCATGGATATTCTGGGCGCCACCATCGCTTATATGCTGTCGAATGGCCTTGTGGCCGTATATTATCTCGTTACTTTGTACCGGAAATACCACGTCACCCTTGGTTTTGACCGTGATGTGATCCGTTTGTTGGTTGCTAAAGGCGTTCTGTTTGCCGTAAGTTTTGTGGTAATGCAACTCAATTTACGGGTCGATTTGCTGATTCTTGGGCGGATAGGTGTTGCAGCTGAAACAGGATATTACAGTCTCGCCGTGCAGATTGCAGAACAACTCTGGTTGCTGCCGGCGGCAGTAGGTGTTGTTGTTATGAGCCGAACGGCCAATTCAACCTCCCAAACGAAAATGACGGAAGAAACGTCACGCCTGATGCGGCTGACCTTGCTGGCCGGTGCCCTGATTTCACTTGCGCTGGTTTTGGTGGTTCCCTGGCTGGTCCCCTTGCTGTTCGGCCCGGCATTCAGCGAAAGCAGCCAGCTGATTTTATGGCTTCTGCCCGGTATTATGGCTTTTATGGTTTTCAGGGTGCTGAATGGACAACTCTCCGGGATGGGACGGCCAGGGTATTCGGCCGTAATTTTTTCCTTTGCCTTACTGATTAATGTGCTGTTGAATTTTTTATGGATCCCCCGTTATGGCGCCAGGGGCGCAGCATGGGCTACCGATATCAGTTACTTCGCTGGCTCACTGGCCCTGACAGTGGCCTATTGCTACGTGAATCATACCTCTTTTTTCCGGCTTTTTTGCCCGCATAAATCTGATCTTTCCGGGCTTGGCAACCGTTTTCATGCATATTTTACGAATAAATAAAAATGAAAAATTCTGCTTCTACTCCGTTTTTCTTCATTATCGGCCGCCCCCGATCGGGAACCACCCTTATCCGGATGCTCTTTGATGCCCATCCCCATGTGAATATCCCGATCGAGAGCCCCTTTATTGTGAGTATGTACGGCCGATATGGTAAAATATCTTCGTGGAATTCCCAGCGTTTACTTCGTTTTTATCATGACCTTTTTACCTTTCAGCATTTTGATGAATGGACTCTTGACCCTGAAAAATTGAAGCACGATATTCTTGCCATGGAGGGAAATCATACCTTTCAGGAGTTGGTTAAGGTTGTTTATTCCCATTATATTTCCGTGTATCCCAAACAGGAAATTTTGCTTCAGGGCGATAAAAACCCATATTTTACTCTTTATATTCGCCGTTTGGTAAAAATTTTCCCGGAAGCCCGTTTTTTGTTTATTTATCGCGATTATCGTGACCATTTCTATTCCATGAGCCGGGTTAACTTTGAAGCAGACATCCCTGCATTAATCGGCTGGCGGTGGAAATATTTCGTCAGGGATACGGAACGGTTTGTGAAGGCATATCCGGAAAAATGTCTCGTGTTTCGTTATGAAGATTTTGTTGAAAATCCGGCAAAATATAACACTATTTTTTCTGATTTCCTGCGCATCCCCTGTGTGGAGCAGGTACTTAATTTTCATGAAGGAATTGAAACCGCAAAACAATACCATCAGGCAGAAATGGATAAATACCATACCAGCTTGATGAAACCTGTGAATAAGGGCCGTATCGGATTATGGCGGGAAAACCTAACGGATAAGCAGGTGCAGCACCTCGATGGGGTTGTGGGGAAATGGGCTCGTGTGGCAGGATATGAAAAAAAATTTCCGCATACCTCTCCTTTCGTTTGGCTGCGTACACGCCCTATGGTACTGTACGGGATGTTGATGTATTTCGCAATTAAAACCGGGGATATCCTCCCTTTTGCCCTGAAAAATTGGCTTCTTGCCCGTCTGGGTTTTTTCCTTCGGGTGTATCAGAAAAGAAAAATAACTAAGCGGGCCTGATTCTGAACCTATTTTTCTTTTACCGGGTAGAAGCGATAAATTATCGCATTCTCATGGGTGATACTTTCAATAACCCTGGTCTTGTCTATCAGCGGAAAAATATGCTCAGTAAGCCCGGTGGCAAAATCTTCCGGGTAAAAGGTAACCGTCAGAATGTTTTTATCCGGCGTGGTAATGGTTTCTGCCGCCCGGATAATTTTTATCGTCTTCCGGAAAAAATACTCCCGGGTTAGTTCATATTGTTGGTTGTATACTTCGCGCTGACCGGACATGAGCGTATATCCCAGCTGTCGATTGAAATTTTGGGCTCGCGGATTGTCACGCAAAACAAGACAACGCGATTTTTCTGCAGGAAGGGATAGAAAAGATATTTCCAGTAAGATTAACGTACTGAAAGCCGGTATCTGTGTGTTCCAAAGTTGCTCTTCCCAGATAAATAAGCCGGCGTCTGATTCTAACGGTTCCCACTGAATGTTTTTGCTGTTGATTAGCCCGATGGATCGCCCTTCGTACCAAAGGGTAAAATATAGGTTTTGGTTATTATTTATGGAGCGAAACCAGGCCCGTTGCTGTTCCGGAGTGATGTGCTCCCGAAATTCCATGTAGCGCTGAATATGCGCCGCATTCCGCTGCCTGCGTAAGTGCTCCAGATCCTTTTCTTCAAGCCTCTGGAGTACAATGCCGTATTTCTCAATTCGCATCGGCTGTGGATTTTGTATTGCGGGGGGCCTTCCTGTCGATGGAATAGGCCGGGTTGCCGGTCTGATTCAGATACAAACGCCTTAAATATTCCCCGATAATCCCTAACCCAAAGGTAATGAGTGCAGTGGAAAACAAAATGGCCACGATGAGTGACGTGAATCCCATGGGTACATCGTATAAGAGCTTCCGGACAATGAACCAAATGCCTCCTGCAGCAGCAAGAATCGAAATAATCAACCCGCTGAAGGTCATTAGCTTCAGCGGAAGCGTAGTGTTAAACACAAAAAGATTGTACAGTATTTTGGCCAAACTCCGGTGACTGTATCCTGATTTCCGGTACGCGGAGGCATGATGTGTGACTTCGGCAAAGCCAATAGCCTGTGTATGCCAGTAGAGCATGTCATCGAGGTATACAAATTGCCATTGGAAACGGGTTATTTTTTTTGCTACACGTTGGGAGATAAGCCTGAATGAACTTCCGTTTCCCGGGCCATCGTTCATCCGTTGTCCTGAGATTTGAAGAAGTGTACTCAGCGTGCGCCGGAGGAATCGCTGTTTTCGTTGGGGAAAAACCCCATAAATAAGTTCGGCATTTTCCCGGTGTTTAGTGGCAATAAGCGTTGGTATATCGGAAGGGGAGTGCTGTAGGTCGTCGTCCATCGTGATGATTTCATGGCCGCTTGCCTGTTTCAATCCGCAGAGTGTGGCATTATGCTGTCCGAAATTTCGGGCCAGATGATAACCTGAAATGTGCTGTGGATGCGCTTTTTGAAGTGATTGGATTACTTCCCAGCTCGAATCATGCGAACAATCATCCACAAAAATCAATTCCCAACTATGCCCCAAGATTGTAAAAACAGCAAAAAGTTGTGCTGTGAGCTCCTGTAGTGCTTTTTCACTGTTGAAAACAGGGATTACAACCGAAAAATCAGGTTTTTTCATATCCAAATTCAATTAACCGCCCCCCAGAATTAAGTTGGTTGCTGTAATCCATTTGGAGGCATCTGAAAGGAAAAATACCACGGGATTGGCAACGTCGTCCGGCTCCCCAAGTCCCAAAAGTTGTTTCTCTTCAATTTTTTTTACCACATCAGCCGAAAAATCATTCGCAGTTTGATTCAGCATTTGGGTTTTAACAAATGCCGGGCTGACACAGTTTACCCGTATTCCCTTGTGTGCAAGTTCTATGGCGAGTACCCGGGCATACCCCTCCATTGCCGCTTTTGCACTTACGTATAATGCGCCACCCACGAAAGGATACCGTGTACTTATGCTGCTGATAAAAACCAGCGAGCAGGCATTCCTGATTAATTTTTTCTTACGTATCAATTGGTTGGACAGCATCAGCGATGCTTCAAAATTTGTTTGAAAGGTTTGAGTATAATCATGTTGTGTAATAAAACCTGTAGGTGCGATTATGCTGATCCCGGTACTGAAGGCTACTCCGTTAAGCTTTGGCAGCTTTTGAACGAGGTTTTCTGTTTCTTCGGCGGAAGTGAGGTCGGCAGGGATCAGGGTATGGTCGCCGGGTTGCATGGCCTGACGTGTCTCCTCCAGCCGTTTAAGGTTCCGCGCCGTGAGGATTACTGTTCCGTTCATTTCGCTGATACGGATACAGATTTGCCGACCCAGCCCTGAAGAAGCACCGGTGACCAAAAAGGTTTTACCTTGTAAATCAAAAGGATTGGCTTGCATACTTATATTTCTATTAATTCGGGAATCACCAGATTTTCGGTGGTAATAAAAACCGTACCCCACGAAAGCCCTACTCCAAATGCACTGAGTATGAGTTTGCATTTTCCCGTCCTGAGGGGTTCGGAAATTTCCGAAACCATCGTTAATGGAATCGATGCACTGCTGGTGTTTCCGAATTTTGCTAACGAGGTGGGTGTTTTATCCGGTGATATTTTTAAAATTTTCCGTATAGTGTTGTTAATCAGTTTATTAGCTTGATGAAAAACCACGAAATTAGCCTCTTCGATCGATAGTGTATACCTTTCGGCAAGGGCTTTTATATTCGGGGCCACTTCGCGAAGCGCAAAATTGAAGACATCGATGCCGTTCATGGCCACGTGAAGGTCGCTGCGTTCAATGCCTTCGCTATAGGAGCGAAGTTCAAAGGATTTTTCGCTGACGGGATTTCGCATGCCTCCCGAGGGGATGATAATTGCATCGTATCCGGCACCATCACTTTGCATATTGAAGCGGATTTCTTCAGCTCCCGGCTGATATTCCAGCGCGGTGGCTGTACCTGCATCGCCGAAAAGCGGATAGGCACTTTTATCACGGTACGATACATTGCTGGTGGAAATATCACCCACCAGCAACAGGGCCTTTTTAATCATCCCCGAATGGATCAATCCCGCTATTGTAGCTAATCCATATACATAGCCTGAGCATCCCATCCCTACATCCATGGCCATACAGGTTTTTGGCAGCCCCAGCCGGTGCTGCAATATCCCGGACGTGTTTGGGATAATATAATCGTTTGATTGAGAAACGAAAATCAGGAGCCCGATTTCCTGTTTATCCCATTTCAGTGTCTCCATCAGTTTTTTTGCCGATGCGAAACACATGTCAGAAGTGGTCAGTGTAGCATCCTTTCTGACCCTGCGTTTTTCAACGCCGATGTTTTTTACCAACGACTCCCGCTCCTTATCACTGATAAATTCGTAATCGTGGTTTGATACCTCATTGGAGGGAACACAGGCGGATATTCCGCATAATTTGACATTAGGAATGGAAAAAATGGCCATTATTATCTGGTTTTTATTCGAAAACTACACAAAGATAGGGTTTTGCCTGAAACTAGGACCGCATTAGACAAAAACATTTTCTGATTACCTGTCGGAGGTAGGTTTACCTATTTCTTTTTACATCAGGGAGATTATAGAGTTTTAATGCTTTTTTTCTACCTTTGGCCTGCTTATCGGATTTTATTTATGGGTGATAAAAAGAAATTGGTGCTTGTGCTCCCAATCAGTATGTGGATTCAATTTGTATTGGGGAAGCCGAAACCATCTGGCCATAAATTATTACTGATTTCGAATCGGGTACTTTGAAAAAAAGTATATCGGGCAGTATCCTGATCTGAAGAATTGCCCCAAACCCAGAATCGATTTGTTTCATCCTGGATACCAATTTGCTTCCGTTCAAACGTCCCGAGGATGTCCAATGGATTGTTCATTTTGTTCTGTAACCGCCTTCAATGGCCATAAATATCGTGAACGACCGGTGAATGAAGTACTTGAAGAAGTGGCGCTTACAATGGATAAACCGTTTCTTTTTTTGTGGATGATCATCTTGTCAATAACTCAAAAAAATCGCAACAGCGGGCTATTACTATCTTTAAGGGAATGGTAGAGAAAGGGTTACAACGTCCTTGGTTTACCCAGGCTTCCATGAATGTTGTTGATAATGAAGAGGTGTTAAAATGGGCTCATAAAAGTGGGTGCTACCTTGGATTGAATGCAAACATGGAATGGAAAAATATGCCTTACAGTAAGTATTTGCGTCGCACCGACTGGATTATAAAACTGTTTTATTTCACCGTATGGAGAAAATTCCGGGTTTCCTGAATGTGATCAATTTTCTGCACCACCCTCAAAAGTGTTTGGGTAATTGCATCAAAAACAACACATTATTTATTTATCTCAGGGTAGAGCAAATCTATTTCATGAAGGATGTAACTTAAATACGGTTATTTCTGAAATGGGTTTCCCGTTACCCCATGCGTTGTTGAATAATCTGGTACAGATCATTTACCGTTTCCGACTGCTGGATATCTTCTGCATTGATGGAGAGGTCATATTCTGTCTTCACCAAGGCAATTAACCGCAATGCATTGATGGAATTCCAGTCGAATAATTCGCGGAATTTGACCTCCGGAGTGATGGAACCCGAAGCAATTTCATCATCAAACTCTTCTTCAACTGCCGTAATAAACTGATCAATATTCATGGTTCTGTTTTTTTTGAGAGGCAAAGGTACAATAAATTTTTTTCGGGAAGGGATTTCAAGCGGTTTTACTTAATTTTGACGCTAATTGATAAAATGATGAAGGCAAAGAAATTGTTATTGATCAATCCGGTCAGCTACCACCGGAAGGGGTTTTCTGTCGGCAAATGGGGTACAGAAACTCCCCTGGCCTTGGGCATATTGGCCGCTTTAACGCCCCCTGATTTTGAAGTTCAGATTCTTGATGAGGTGCATGAGAAATTTCATTTTACGGATGCTGATATTGTGGGAATTACTGCCTTTACGATTACGGTTGCACGTGCCTATGAAATTGCCGCCTTGTATCGGGAAAAAAACATCCCTGTGGTACTTGGCGGAATACATGCCTCTATGGTGCCTGATGAAGCGATTCATTACGTTGATTCCGTGGTTATCGGTGAGGCTGAATCGGTCTGGGAAATCGTACTGAATGATTTTCGTGCCGGAAACCTGAAAAAAGTTTACCGCGGTGAATATACCGATCTGAAAAATGCACCTAAACCCCGCATCGATCTCTTTCGCTATAAGTACCAGAGCAGTAACATTCAAACGTCCAGGGGTTGCCCCATGAATTGTGAGTTTTGTTCCGTGACCCTGTTTAACGGCCATAAATACCGTGAACGCCCTGTAGAGGAAGTCCTCGATGAACTTGCCCTGAGCCATTCCTTCCCTCAATACTTTTTCGTCGATGACCACATCGTGAACAACAGTAAAAAGGCGCAGGACCGAATGATAAAGCTGTTCAGGGGTATGGTGGATCGTAAATTGCAAAAACCCTGGTTCGGACAGGGCTCATTGAATATCGCCGATAATGAAGAGGTTCTGAAATGGGCTCACCGCAGTGGTTGTTATATGATTCTCACCGGTTTTGAAACCGAAAAAGAAGAAGGGCTGAAAGGCATTGGAAAACAACGCAACCTGCGACGTGGTTCCGGTTTCTATAAAAAAATGATTAACCGGATGCATAAACACCGTATCGCGGTATTAGGCGCTTTTATTTTTGGCCTGGATACCGATTCGGAACAGGATATCCTCGACCGTGCGGAGTATATTAAAAAAAGCCGGGTCGATGCTATGCAACTGAGTATTCTTACGCCTTTGCCGGGAACCAAAGTTTTTCAACGGGCCGTCGATGAAAACAGGTTGTTATATACCAATTTCCCGGCCGACTGGCAAAAGTATCACTTCATTGAAGTAACCATGAAACCGGCAAAAATGAGTGCAGCGCGGTTGAAAGAATTGATGCTTCAGGTGAATCGTTCCCTTTACTGCAAAGAAAATCTGCGGCGCCGTATGTTTAAAACCCTTTGGCGTACCCGCTCTTTTATCGCTGCCTATCAGGCTTATTCCTATAATTTTACCTACGGAAGAATGGGACTCGAAGAAGAAATTTATCAGGATACTATAAAAGAGGGTCTCAACATGAACCTAGAATGGAAAAATCGTCCCAGATCAAAATATCTTAACCGTACCGACTGGATTATTGCCCTTTTTTATAAAACGGTTTGGAGAAGGTATGCGGAGTCCTGATTCTGCCTGCTCCCCTGAACCCTGACCTGAGCCCTGAATATATTTAGCCGCTTTTTTTAAACGCTGCCGTGTTGGACAGGAATAAAGGAAGATTGGGAATAAGAAACTCTTTCCACCTTCCTTCCCTAAGGGCAATTCGTTTAATTTGTGAATTTTTTTTGACCAATACAAGGGTGCTATTTTTAATACACCGTAACTCAAGCCCCTTGTTCGATGGGTTGGACTATTGTTCTAGCACAAAGTGTTGAGAATGAGTTTTGTCCGTAACGGTTATAACTGGATTTCGTGGTGTCGGCCTTCCAAAAAATCCTGAATAATCCGGTATCGTTTAATTTTTCCACTGGAGGTTTTGTGAATCTGGTTCGATTTTATCACCACGAAATGATCAATGTGAATGCCCATATTCCGGCTGAAAAGCGCGGCAATTTGTTCGAATTTTATCCGTGTGTTTTCATTGTCGCTCCCGGCCAGAAAGGCAATGATACTGTCCCGGCCTTTTGCTCTGTCCGGATACCCTCCAATGATAAATTTTCCGTACACCAGATCACATTCTCTGATGGCGTATGCTTCCAGATCATTGGCGTAATAGTTCTTCCCGTGGATGAAAATAATATCTTTGTAACGTCCGGTAATGTATAATGCACCTTCAAAAAGAAACCCCTGGTCTCCGGTTCGAAACCCCCCGGGTTCTCCCTCTGCTTTTGTTTCTGCCGATGTACTGAAATAGCCACGAAAAAGAGTTTCTCCCTGGATACATATTTCTCCCACTTCTCCTTCTTCCAGCCGGTCACCTTTTTTATTCCGGATGGTAAGTGTAATCCCGCGGAGGGGTCTGCCCACATTAACAATACGATGCACTGGCACTGTATGGTCGTTTTCAGGAATCGCCCTGCCTTCACCCGATAAACGGGTCGGATTGAAAGAACGGATCACTGGTTTTTCCCCCAGTTCGGAAAAGGTAATGGCTAAGGTAGCTTCCGCCATACCATAAACCGGCATCATGGCGCCGGGAGCCAGGCCATGGGGTAGCAGGTTTTCCATAAAATTTTCCATGATTTCCGGCGAAATGGGTTCGGCCCCGTTCAAAATGCCTCGTAAAGCCGATAAATCCAGCGCGGGTAAAGGTTTTCGTTTTATGTGACGATTAATCAGCGCCTGCCCGAAATTCGGACAACCTGTGATGTTTACGCGTTCTTCCGATAATATCCGCAGCCAGAGATAGGGATCTTTAATAAAATCAGTCGTTTCAATGTGAAGTTGGTTGTGCGTGAGGTATATCGGAGTGAAATGATAGCCGATGAGCCCCATGTCGTGGTAGAGCGGCATCCAGTTGCACGTGGTATCGTCAGGGGTGAAACGTAATGCTTCACTTATCGCATCAATATTAATAATAATATTTTTGTGTGATAATATAATCCCTTTAGGGTCACCGGTACTCCCGGACGAAAATTGCAGATAAGCAATGTCGCCCGGCTCGCTGCAGCATACCCTCGCTTTTCCGGTTTTCGCGCTTTGTTCTGTCCCGTTAATTATCCGTTTCGGGTCGATGCCTGGGGTGTTGTCGTGTATCCCTTTGGGCAGGTAAACCCAGGGTGAATCCAGCAACTTGTAAACCTTTATCAGCTTTTCTGCTGCCGGGTTTTGCACCAAAAAACCAACGGGAGGCTGCAAAACCGTAGGAATAATCCCGCCAAGGATAGCTGCCCATAAATAATTCAGGATCTCATAGTTGCTTTCCGCTGCAATAATCAGATAATCACCCTTTTGCATCCCTTTTCCATGCATTTGGGCCAGGATATCGAGGGCGTTTTCATACAACATCGCATAGCTTTGGCGCATTACTTTGCCTTCCGGATTTACATACCCAATCCAATGTTGGCTCGGGTTTTCCGCAGCACTTTTTATCACTTCCTGCAGATTGTTGCAGGGATCCTCTCTGTAGGTCTGATCCATTGCGTTTTTCCTTCTGAATAATTTTTTATTTTACCTTTTCCGATTGCCTGTAATAATACAGCGATTTTTGTTCGTTGCCGTATTGCTTGTGCAGATAACTCAGATTAACGAGCAATTGCTTATGTGGATATATTTTTACCGCCTCTTCCCAAAAGGCAATGGCCGATAAGGTGTCGGAACGGAAGATATAGTAATTTCCAATGTTCGTGTAGGCCGCAATGTTTTTCGGGTCGTTTTGCAGTATCCTGCGGTTCATGGCGATTGCCTGTTCGGTATTACCCTGTTTGAAATATAGTTCCCCCAATGCTGCCATGATTTCTGGGTGCCCGGGGGCGGCTTCCAGCGCTTTATTGTATGCCTCCAGCGCGGCATCGAGCTGCCCGGTCATCTGAAAAGCATACCCCCGGTTAAACCACGCTTCATACCTTCCGGGCTGTAATGCCGTGGCTTTTTTAAACCACCGTTCCGCCTCCTCCCAGCGGTTGAGGTTGTAAGCATAAAAACTTCCGAAATTGCTTAGGGCGTCGTAGTTCTCCGGATATACTTCCAGTGCCTGTTGATAGTGCTTCTCGATCAGCGAAATGTACCGCTCGTTTTCCCTCAGGTTTACCCCCAGCTGGTTATTGTAGTAAAATTGCGCCGTTAAGGCTTGAGCGTAAAGCATATTCGCTTTCACCGAACGGGAAAGATGGGGCAGATCGGCCGCGTATAAACTGAGATAAGTGCGCCATTCCCGGTTGCGGGTGAATGTTTTTATCCCGTAGGGAAGGATAACGGCCAGTGAGGTCAGTAAAATGAATACCTGTTTCCTGACCGTTGCCGGATTTGAATGCTCCTGCAAGGAAAAAAGCCGGAAGATCCCGGTGGCAAGTACAACCGCAAATCCAAGTAACGCCACAATAGCAAACCGGTCGGCAACCATACCCGGCGCAGGCACCGGAAGGTTTGAATAGAGGGCAATCCCAATAAGATAAACCCAGATGCCGTAACTTACCGTGCGCTTTTTTTTCATCCCTGCAATAGCTGCCACCAGCAGCGCCAGATGGATAATGCCCGAGAGCACCGACTGCCACGCGAATACCGAAAGTAGGGGAAGGGTATCATATCCATAATAAAACGACAACTGTAGCGGGAATAGGATTTGTTTTAGATAGAACAGGAGAATCCCTGCCGCAGTCCCTAGTTTAATGGAAAAATCAGTTTCAAAAAATAAAGGGTTTTCATAAAATTCTACCGGTCGTACGTCGGCATTAAACAGTAGTTTTGGAATAAAGAAAAAAACAAAAAAGGCACATAATAATACTATCGAAACCCTGATGATGGGTTTGCGTGGCTCCAGTGTGGCATATCCGATCGTTAATGGGATGATGAACAGAAAGGGTAAAGCGGTATTTTTCGCTAAAAGGGCCAGCAGGAATAGCAGGCCGGCTCCTGCTAAATGTTTTACCTGGGTGTAATCACAGTATTTTAATGCTTGATATAAGGCCAGAAATGAAAAGAGCAGCATGAAAATTTCATCCCGGTTTTTCAGGCTGGCGACAATTTCCGTATTCAGCGGATGCGCTGTATATAACAACGTGATAATGAATGGAAACAGCGGCGGGGAATGTTTGAAAATTCGTAGCAAAACTTTGAATAAAACCAACATCGCCAGGGCAAACCATAGCACACTCAGCAAATGGTTTATTCCAGGGTTTTCACCAAAAATACCCACTTCAATGGCATAACTGATTTTTACTAACGGACGATATCCGTAAACTAATCCTTCTTCCTCCGCATAAGGTGAGGTGAGAATCGCCCCGATGCCCCGGAAACCCTTCTGTACTTGCTCGTTTTGTTCGATCACTAAATGGTCGTCAAGCGCATACTTGTTAAAGGCAGTATTCCAGTAAAGTGCAAAAGGGAAAAGCAATACGATGATCCACTGCGTGCGTACATTAGTTAAAAATGAATGCGTAACCGGTGATTTAACCTGTTGTTTTCTCATAGCCCTGCAAAGGTAACAAATGCTCCTAAATTTTTTGCTATCCACGGATGCAGGAATGGGGTTACTCCCGGCAGTTTATCGCCTGACCTGTTTTGTAATTGCGACAAATTCGTTAACAGAAAGTTGTTCGGCCCGCAGGGTGAGCCAATGCGCCAATTCGGGCGTTGATGTAAAACAAAAGTCATGAAGGGCATTTTTTAGGGTTTTTCTTCGCTGGTTAAACCCGGCTTTTACGATCTTAAAAAACAACGCTTCATCGCAATCCAGCGAATAATCGGTTTTTCGCTGCAATCGTATTACGCCTGATTTTACTTTTGGCGGAGGGTTGAAAACTTGTGGTGGTACGGTAAATAAATAATCAATGGCATAAAAGGCCTGACACAATACGCTCAGAATACCATATTGCTTCGATCCGGGGCCGGTAGCAATGCGCTCTGCTACCTCCTTCTGAAACATCCCGGTTACCTCCGGAATCCGATGCCTGAATTCCAGCACCCGGAAAAGAATCTGACTGCTGATGTTGTACGGGAAGTTTCCTATAATCCGGAATTCATTTTCAAAATGGTTTTCCGGATTCCAGTGCAAAAAGTTGGCTTCGTGTATCATTAATTCGGGAAAAGCCTGATGAAGATATGCCACCGACTCACTGTCGATTTCGATTACTTGAAACGGAAAGGGCCTCAGCGCCAGAAATGCCGTGAGAACTCCTGTTCCCGGCCCAATCTCCAGCACGGGAAGGCCACTGTCTGAAAGGGATTTAACGATTTTTTCCGCGATGTTTTTATCGGTGAGAAAGTGTTGCCCCAGATGTTTTTTTGCACGTACCATTACTTCTTTATTTCAGGCAACGGGATGGTGCTGTTTCCTTTTTGTGCGTCAATGGCCGAACGGTAGTTTTCTCTCACCTCCACGGCAAAAATACTCCCCTGATATTCAAAGAGAATTTTTTCATACAATGCATTCACTTTTTCCTGCGCTTGGGGTAATTTTTGCAGTGCAATCTGTTTCATAAGGGCATCGTCGGCCAGAATGCTTTTAGGGAAACGGGTGTACACCTGTTGATAAAGACTGTCAGCCCGTGCTAAAAAACCGGTTTTTTCATAAATTTCAGCCTGCTTGTAGAGGTTGTCATCTGCAATGGAATGTGTGCGGTTGTTTTGAAACAAGGAATCCAACAAATGAAGTGCCGCATCATATTGCCTGCGGAAGGCCAGCAATTCAGCCCGGGAGAAAACTTTTAACGCAGGTGACAACGAATCGTTGTCTTTATTGTCTTTGATCAACAGATACAGATTCATGGCATCGTTGGCAATCAGTTTCGATGTTGCGCCTTTCAGAATGTCCAGTTGTGCTTCAGCCCATCCGTATTCACCTATATAATACGATAGCTTTGCATTTCTGAATTTTGCCTCATGGCCTACGGGTTCGTTTTTGTTTGATTTTTCAACCTGCGAAAGCAGTAGTGTTGCTTCCCACGGATCGCCAATGAAAAGAAACAGGTCGGCAAGGTCGAGTTTAACTTCTTGTTTCTCAGCAGGTTTAATTAGTCGTTCGGTGAGTACGTTTTCAAGAAGTTTTTTGGCCTGATCTGTCTTTCCTAGATAAAAGGTATAGAGATGCGACAGATCCCTGACGTTTTGTAGTGATAATGAAGAAATTCCAAGTTGATCGATGGCTTCCCGGAGCGATTCTTCCACTTGCAATGCCTGTTCATCCTTTGGGCCGGATGCGGCCTGAAAATGCTTGAAAAGGGCATGGTTGTATCCCGCAAGGCTGGATGCATAGATCGGGTCGTCGGGATAATGCTCCAGAATATAGGAAAATGCTTCCACGGCCACTGTGAATTCTTTGCCTGCCAGACAGAAGGTGCCTACATTGAATACCATGTTTCCATTGTTGTCAAACCTTTTATCCAGTGCAATGGCCTGACGTAATGCAGTGGAATAATCTTTCTCTTGCAACGAAAACCACAACAGAAAGTCAGAAAAAAATCGCTCGTCGGGTTGCGCCTGTACTTTTCGCAGCAGGGCAAAGCGCAGCGCCTCATGGATTTCTCCGTCGCTGTCAAGCCCCAAATAGTATTGAAGGCGGTTCTGAACAAAACTTGTTTTTGATGGGTCGTTTGCGGCAAGGCTTAGGTAGGCCTCGGCCATCTGGTCGTATTGTTGTGTGGTATAGTAAAGCGATGCCAGTTCGTTTTCAAAATAGTCAGCGCCCTGCATCAGCGCAATGCCACGTTGAAAAGTTTCCAGTGCCAGATCGGTTTCTCTTTTCCCGATGAAGGCATTGGCAAGGTTGACAATATCCTGGCGCCTGGCGGGTAATGATTCAATGGCTTCTCTGTATATTTTATGTCCTTTCTGCACCTCGCCGAGGGTAACATATAAATAGCCTAGATCAATGGCGTACCGGTGGTTTTCGGGGTTTGCCCGGCGTTGGCGTTTGGCCAGCTTTTCGGCTTCCTTAAATTCTTTTATTCCAATCAGGCTATATAAATAATAGGTATAATGGGTGTGATTGGCATCGTTCTCGTACAGCGAACGAAAAACTGCTGCCGATTTTTCATAGTCCTGATCACGGTAATACTGCAATCCGAGCTGCAGATTGTTCGCTTTCGCTGAGGGGGCATTCGGGTCGTATGGCGAGTAAATCTGTGTGCCGATGATGGTTTTATTTTCCTCCTGAGCCACCAACGGCTGCCTGCTGCTGAGCGTGAGCAAAGCCCCAATTAGCAAAAATATCCGGTAGCGACCGCAGCTTGTCATGTTAGTAATTCAAATCCGGTATAAGGGATAAGCGCTTCGGGAATTTTTATTCCCTGTGGGGTTTGATTATTTTCGAGCAGGGCGGCGACAATTCTTGGAAGGGCCAGTGCACTTCCATTCAATGTGTGTGCCAGCCGGGTTTTTCCATCGCCATCCCTAAACCGAAGTTTCATCCGGTTGGCTTGAAATGCCTCGAAATTACTTACGCTGGATACTTCCAGCCACCGTTTTTGGGCAGCAGAGTAAACTTCAAAATCGTAGGTCATGGCACTGGTGAAACTTAGGTCGCCCCCACAGAGTTTCACAATCCGGAAGGGCAGTTCCAACGCGCGAACCAGCGAGGCCACATACGCTTTCATCTCTTCCAGCGCCTGATACGATTCTTCCGGATGCCGGATCTGGACAATTTCCACTTTATCGAACTGGTGTAACCGGTTGAGCCCACGTACTTCCTTGCCGTAAGATCCGGCTTCACGTCGGAAACAATTCGAATATGCGACATTTTTTATCGGGAGGTCTTCCAGGTTAAGAATGACATCCCTGTAGATGTTGGTAATGGGCACTTCGGCCGTTGGAATCAGGAAAAGGTTATCCAGACCGGCCAGATACATTTGGCCTTCCTTGTCGGGAAGTTGTCCGGTACCGTAACCCGAAGCTTCGTTGATCAGGAGGGGGGGCTGGTATTCGAGGTACCCTGCCGCAATGGCCTTGTCGAGAAAGAAATTGATCAGCGCCCGCTGCAACCGGGCTCCCTTGCCCCGGTAAAAGGGGAATCCGGCCCCGGTAACTTTGGCCCCCAGATCAAAATCGATAATTTCATATTTTGTGGCCAGATCCCAATGGGGAAGTGCGTCATCAGGGAGTTTAGGAAACTGGCCCTCTTCATGCATTTTCAGATTATCCTGATCGCTTTTTCCTGCTGGCACAGAAGGGTGGGGGATATTGGGCAGCTCAATCAGCAGGCGGTCGAGCTGTTCGGTAACCTGCTGTAATTCTTCCTCCAGGGTTTTGCCCGCCTTTTTCAACCCTGCAGTCGCTTCTTTGCGGTTAGCGGCTTCTTCCGTTTTTCCGCTCTTGAAAAGTATCCCAATCTCTTTGGCCAGCTTGTTGGCTTCGGCCAGCGTTTCATCCAGCCTCCGCTTTAACACTTTCCGTTGGTTGTCAAACGCGATAATCTGGTCGACAGTAAGAGTGGCTTCTACATTTTTTATCTTTAAGGCATCGATTACGGCCTGCCTGTTTTCTCTGAGAATAGTAATTTGTAACATACAACCGTCAGTTTTTTGGTGCAAAGATAAGGAAACAATAAATAAAAACTCCTGCACCGTGAGGAACAGGAGTATGAAATATTTTGCAGGATGAAATCGGCAGAAGACGGGATTTAATTCTCCAGCGGCTTTACAGAAACAAACGATTTGTCGTCGCGTTTCCTGTTGAATTCCACCGTTCCGTCACAAAGTGCAAATAGCGTATGATCTTTTCCCATTCCTACATTTTCGCCAGGGAAGTGTTTTGTCCCCCGTTGACGAATAATAATATTACCTGATTTAGCGATTTGACCGCCATATATTTTTACACCCAGGCGTTTGCTTTCCGATTCACGGCCGTTGTTACTACTACCGGCACCTTTTT
>Ga0265295_1003448_pt1 | contig 23042 bp, 22 predicted proteins | sample Munlansysbiofilm_FD_192503 | JGI IMG/M metagenome (GOLD analysis project Ga0265295, IMG submission 192503) | Leachate microbial communities from a municipal landfill in Southern Ontario, Canada - Methane capture system biofilm | ecosystem: Engineered > Solid waste > Landfill > Unclassified ...
GGCTTTCCAGATACGTGATGGCGTCGGCATGGTTGATGACTTCGAGGTGATGCCGCAGCGATTTACCGCCGATGGCCATGCCTTCTTCCAGGATCACCTTGACTTCCATGAGGGTCAGCGTGTTCCCCTCGATGGCGTTGGAATGGTAGGTGTACCGCAGCACCATGTCCTCGCGCAGGTTCCGGACAAGTTCCGGCGCAAGGGGACGATGAGCGTCGAGCTTGAACTTCAGAGCGTCCAGTGTGGCAAAGGCGTCATGGTGCATGGCATATCCTTTTTGGCTTTCGAATTCGGTAAACGCGTTGACCGCCCAAGTCCAGCAAGCCTACCACAACCCGCAACTGGGCATGACTGGCTGCATGGGCATGTCCGCAAAGATGGGCGGCATGTCGTCCTCGGGCATAGCCGCGTCCAGGCTGTCATCGCCTTGGGCATCCAGCGCATGCGCGTCTGTCTGTCCTTCAACCAAGAGGGACAAGACATCCTTGGAAGACGTCCCGTCCATGATCTTCTGTCCATGCTCGATGAGCGCGTCCACGTCTCGCAGAAGCGAGACAAGTCCCTGCAGCATGAGCAGGTTTGCGCCTTCGATCCGTCCTCGCTTGGGCAAATGTTCGAACGCGGTGTGAATGAGGTCCGCAACCGGAGATACCCTTGGTTCGACAAAGCTCAGGCCCGAGAGTTTTTGGTGAATGGTCTTCAGGGGCGAGAGGGCCTTGCGGGTGATTTCCGTCTTTCCGGCAAAACATTTGTGCCAGGCTTCCGTTGCCGCTTTGGACACTTCACCGAACAGTGTCTGTCCCAGACCTTCTACTTCGTCTTTGAGTCCCTCCATGACAGGATCCGCAGGATCGGGTGGAACGATACGATACAGCCTCCAGCAAAAGCCCATGCGACTGCGCACATAATCGGCGCTAACCGTCGAATCGAAGATGATCTGCTCCCATCCAGGGTGTTTTGCGATCCATTCACGCACGGATTCATCATAGCGGGACAGAAAATCATCTTTGGCCCGGTTGAAATCCTGCAGGATCCGATCAAGTTCGGTTACGATGCTGTCCGCTTGGTTTTCAGGGATTGCCCAGCCACCCAGAAAACGCACCCCATGCCTGTCCAGAAGGCTCACGGCCCTGGCCTTCAAGGTTCCAAAAACCTTCAGATCCTCCGGGTCACAGACTCGCTTGCTGCCAAGAGACGCAAGGTCATCGGGGGGAAGCTTTGCGCCATCGAAATCCTCGGGGCTCAGCTTCTTGCGCGCGGTCCAAATATTCACTTCAAGATGCAGGGCCAGAAGGCTGCCAAGGACCTTGATGTCTGTTTGCGTATTCATGTTCGTCTCCTTCATATGAAAAGAGCGCCTGGTGTGGCGCCCCTAGTTTCCGTTTACGATGATAAAATCCTGCCGTTCGATTTTGTCCATGGCTCTGCGCCACATCTCCTGGATGGGATTCTTGTCCTGACACTCGTGGCTTGCGATGGTCCTCACCGCGTAGCCGTCGAATGGTGTCCCGCTGTTGTCGCCAAGCCAGGTGCGGATGATCAGGCCGGCATTTTCAATTTCGGCTTTCCAATAGAAATGATGGCCACCCTTTGGAACGGGCTTGGTCAGCTCGATGGACTGGCAAAAGGGGAAATCGTTTTGAACTGTATCCATAATAAACGCCCTCGTTCGATTGGTGTGATGATTGTCAAAATGTGACCAGGCAAAGCACGTATCCCTCGTTGATCTTAGCAAGCGCCCTATCCATAAGCTCCTGCACCGGATTGCCCCGGGCGCATCTGGGCAGGTCCAAAACCTTGCCCTGCCCGGCGGTGCTTAGCCGTCCCCATTGCAGTGCCAGGCCGTTTGGATGAGCCACGGCTTTCCAGAACTTGCCGCCATGAGGCGTGGATTTTTGCAGGCTTACGGAAGGAGGATTCGGATAGGTCGACAGGAAGGAAGGATTTGCGGCCATGGACTGCAGAACCGCAGTCAGTGCCTGGCGGACTTTGGTCAGGTCGTCAGGAGTGCTTGCATCTTTTTGCTCTTCAGCAGCTGCACTCCTGCCTACTCCCCCATGGACTGCGGAAACACCCGCTGTGCAAGCTCATGGAGCATGGCCCTGGTCTCCCGTGTTGCGCGAAAGCCAAGGGCGCGGTCCAGCGCGTAGGTCACAGGCTGGATACCCTGACGCGATAGCGGCTGGAATCGTACAGTAAGGTCGGCCCAGCGAAGCAGCGTCCGGGTCGAGAACGTGATCTCGATGCTGTTTGCGATACCGGCTCCCGCCTCGCCCATGAAAAGCCTGCGGACCTCACCTGCATACTCGACCATCTTCTGGCGGATACTTTCGGGCAGTTTAGGGCAGCAGCAGCCAAGGAGTTTTTCCTCAGCATCACGTGCAGGGTAGCCCATCTCACACAGCCAGAAGCGATCCAGAAAGGCGAGATTTTGCCTGAGCGTGCCTTGGTATAAGCCGGTCTCATCGGATCCTCCGTTGGTATTGGCTGTGGACGCGAACCGGAACATGGGGTGAGGAATGATGAGCTCTCCCCCGTTCTCGGCAATGCACAGTGCCTCGCCATCAAGAACGCCGTTCAGACCTGTGGCCGTAGATGGTTCAAGGAGGTCAATTTCGTTCAAGAGAAAGAGACCTCCATACTTCATGGCCAGAGCCAAAGGACCGTATTCGAATTCCATGCTGCCGTTGCGAACGGACAAGTGCCCCACCATGTCAGGGAACTCCAGACGGCTGTGTCCTGTGACCTCGAAGACGGGGTAGTTGAGTCTGGAGGCGAGCTGCTTGATCGCTGACGTTTTACCCGAACCTGTCGGCCCAAAGACATAGAGCGGATCGGATATGTTCATGAGCCACACAACGATGTCGCGGCTCGTTTCATGGAAAATGTATCCGGGATCCGATGCTGGCGTATAGGTGCAGGGTCTTGCATATCCCCGGACGATCCTGCCGGAAGGCTTGCCGCTAAAGACAGTTCCGGCGTCCAGTTCCGCGGGCTGAAGTCTCTCAAGTTCATCGTGGATGGTCTTGGTCATAGTATGCTCCTTGAAATGAAAAATCCCGGCCTCCCCTGTGAAGGGAAGCCGGGATCATGATGATTGTATTGATTCTCAGTCTTCGTCGAACTCTATGCCTCTGGCCAGACACATCCCAAACGGATTGTCCCATAACCCTCCGTGGTAATCGATGTCGCTAAGATCCTCTCCGACTCGGATATAAAGGTACTGATCCCAGTCCAGTTCAGCGAGATAGTCTTCCAGAAAGGCGACATCGCAGTCCCTTGTATACCAGCGGAAACCATCCCAGTACCAGGCCCGGGCATCGTCATCCTGTTTTTTGACATCGGCGTCTTCGAAAAGCCTGGCGACCTCCTCCTTGAGCGCCGGCGAAAGCACCCTGATCTTTGCATCAAGGAAATCAGCGGCGTCCTGGGAAATGCAGATCCCGACACGAGAGCTATATCCCATGGCTCCTCTCCTTTGACTTATTGATTTTGCTGACCATCAGGCGCTCGAAGGATTTGCCTTCGGATTCGCAGCGAGCAAGAAGCGCATCGCAGTCATCCTCTCCAAGGAGTGGGGAAAGTTTCAAGCGCAATTGCTCCCGGTTCAGGGTACGGCGTCCTGATTGGGATGAGACTCGAAACCGCTGGTTCTCGGCATTGATCCAGTTGCCTCCGACATCGGAGAGCCTGTAGGCAGTTTTAAGGCCGTCCTCGACCTCGGATATTTCCCGATCAAGCGTTGCCGCATCGGCCTTGAGCCTAGCCAGTCTCGCCAGATCAGGACTCCACTGCGGCTGATCCACACCTTCGAACTTGGGGCAATCGGCATTGAAGTCGCACCAGGGGCAGAGGGCATGAAAGCCCTTGGCCGTTGGCAGGTCAAAGACATCACCACCGTTTGATCTGACACCCATGGTCAGGGTCCAAAGATCCTCCGCTGTCTGCAGGCAAAGGCCGAGCATGGATTTGTCAGGCAAGTATGGACCAAACGCCTTTGCCTCGGACATGGACAAACACAGCACCCACGCCTCAATATCAACCAGGGAAGCATCAGCGGGCATCTGGATGCCAAGTCTCTCCCGGCAGAGCTCCGGAAACGTGAGCCCCGAGCACCCAGCCATACCCGGTTCTCCATGCACGCCAAAAGCAGGCTTGTTCCAAAGTGCCCGCAAGAGGCCGACCTGGCCGTAGACCTGGGTTTCGTACGAAGAATAGAGCGTTGACGGGATATTCTCGCAGCTTTTGAGTTCCAGAATTCGTACTGTTGGCTGGTCTGCTGCACTTACGAACGTGAAATCCAAATGGGCCTTGATCGGCACCTGGTTATGGTTGGTCTGAATTTCAAGCTGTTCAATTACGGGGAGAGCCTGAGTCCTGAACACCTGGGCAACACCAGCCTCAAACCAATGCCCACGCTGCAAACGAAGCTGCGTGCCGAGCATCGAGGCAAGGTCATGTTGACTCACTCCAAGGTCAGCAGCGTTCCCGAAAAGCTTGTTACCCACCGCTGCCCGAGGGCACTCCAGGGCGCGGCCAATATCCGACATGCCTATGTACCGGCTCCGATCCCCTAGTGATGATGCAGTTCTCTTCGCCGACGATTCTACAAGCCCCTTGGCCAGGAGCGCCATGAGCCCTTGCGCTCTACTCTCATGAGTTTGTGCAGGCATTTCCTATCCTCCAAAATGGCGAAGGCTGCCCGAGTGGAGCAGCCTTCGCTTGTGTTTCGTGTCTGAATTTTCAGGACGCTTGCGCATATTTCCACCACATTTTCCTTTGAGGATTCCACTTGAACCCGGCACCAGCCAAAAGCTCTTTCTTGGCCTGCGTGTTACCGGTGGCCACGATACAGACCTGCCCATCAGTGGCGGTGATCTCCTGGTAGGTGATGCCGTCGAGCTTGGGGAGTTGGGTTGGTTGTGTTCGACTTGATGGTTGAATCGGGGGCGCTCCAGAATCTTGCACAGCTGGAGCCCTTTTCTGTCGCGGTCCACCCTTGCCGGAATCCTTGGGCAGGTTTCCGTCCGTATCTTCCTCGGTCACGATGCCGAGCATGGCGGAAATGGAGTAGCGCCGGATGTAAGTCATGGCGATACCAAGGCCCTGGGGATCGTTCTTCGGCAAAGGGACAACGGCATGGGACGATTGCCACTCCCCAGACTCAGCATGGACCAGCTTGGTCACAAGCCCGAGATGACCGGGATCCGATGGGACAGGATACTGGGTGAGCCAGATGCCGTTGGTGAGCAGCGCTTCGCGGCAGGAATCCATGACGCTGTTGAGGGTGGCGTAGTTGGAATGGGTAAAAGGGTTGAGGCGATCCTTGGTTGCTGGCTGCAAGGTACGCTGCACTTGGATCAGGGCCTTAGCCAGCTTGGTTGTTTCGGATGAACAGTAATTTTGGTCGTGCATGATCACTCCTATTTTGGGCAGGGGACAGACAAGGTATCCCCGCCAAAGCGCACAAATGGCTTTGACGGGGATTTTGGTAGGCCTTCAAGGGAGTGATATATATTTGAAATTATTTGAATGACAGATTCTGCGAAAACGAATTCAATGGCACTAGATTATTTATAAAGCCTTGCCCTTCCACCACTAAAGATCTCAACATAACCCCATATCATTGCTGAGTATCTTAATATTATCTTAAAAGATCTTAAATATCTTGACAAACTCACGTCTAGATTCTAGGTTTTAGCAACCAACCCAAGGAGGAACCCATGAACGATTTCGTCTATGTGCCAATGCCGCTAGATTTATACAAGGAAGTGCTCGAACGTTCACCAAATGCTCCACACGCTTTAATTCAAAACGTAGTCGAAGATTTTCTTGAAAGGACAGATGTCGAATATGACAATATTGAGCGAAAAGGTATTTTTTGGGACAAGCTTTTTTTGCCAGATGGGACAAAAATCAGAACAAAACGCTTCAATAAAACCTTTGAAGGCGAAATCAAAGCTGATAGCATTATTTGGGATGGAAAAAAATACAACTCTGTCTCTCAATTAATCAACGCAATGAGAGGGAACACTATGAATAATGCTTGGCTATTTGCTGAATTAAAAAGGCCACAGGATGTTACATGGGTACTTGCAGACGAATTAAGAAAAAAAAGAATATAAACAGCGTTTACTTCTTTATAGCAAATAATCAATGGAGAACAATAATGTTAAAAGACCTCTTGCCAGCCAAGGATAAGATAGCCAAAATCATTGAAGCGATGCCAGAAGATGAAAGAAAAACAGCTTTATCTGTTCTTTCAAAACTAAAAGTAGACATGTCAACATGTAAATCAGAACTTAGTGGAACTCAAGTTGTAGGCTTCATATTTAATAATAAAATTCAAAACGCCCAAACACACAAAGAGATATTCGTAAAAGTTGTCGGGATAATTTCTTCAATGTTTCCAGACGATATAGATAGATTTTTTACGATAAAAGGGACAAAAAAAACATACTTTTCTTATGATTTTAAAGATTTTACAATATCATATGATAGCATATTGCTAAGAAATGGAAAGAAGCTTTATATTGACACTAACGATAATGCGCCTCAGTTAAATCGCAGATGTCAACGCGTATTACAATGTTTCGGTTTTCCACCAGACGAATTAGTCATATTAACACGATAATAAGGATGTCAGGCTATCCGTAAGAGCAACGATTCTCAATGATCGTCCCAACAGCCTGGGACGATGTCCATAATTATCGACCAAATGGCTTCAGATATTTTTATGGAAAGCATATCTTGGCAGCTGTCTGACAAGCACCAATTAACGACACGAATCCAACAACGCCGACCAATATGTCTTACATCCTAAAATACTTGACACTCTTGCACAGCTGAGGCTTATCAAAATGGCTGCAATAAAATGTGCAGCACACTTCGGGTGCTCATGAATCAGGAGGGTTCGGAGGGGATGGCTCAAGTCTTTGGATCAGCTGGAAAAAGTGCTTTTGCCATGGGGAATTCGAGGTACAAGGACATGCTTTCTCGCATCGCCCTACCCATGCTTTCGTCACTGCTGCTGATACCTGTCGCGTATTATCTGCTGACACATGGGCACCTTAACTGGGGTCTCGGGGTCGCTGTCTTCTATTTCGTCTCCATCAAATCGCTTGAACAAGCCGGGCTCAAGCTCAAAAAACGGATTTCCGACGCCGACACCGGCGCCAAAGCTGAACAAGCCGTCGCCGAAGCCTTGCAAGAACTCCCAGACGATTACTACGTCTTCCATGACCTCGAATTCCCCGGTTTCAACATCGACCATGTCGTGCTCGGCCCCAATGGCATTTTTCTGGTGGAGACCAAGAGCCAGAAAGGGAACATAACCCAGAAAAACGACGTCCTGCTCAGAAACGGACGAAAATTCTTCAAGGATTTTTTAAATCAATGCTGGAGCCAGACCTACTCGCTCCGGGATCATCTGGGTGCGGAGAGGCTTGGAGGGCTGCCGATCAAGCCGATTCTTTGCTTCTCGCGGGGATTCGTTGAAATTCGAGGGCCGGTGCGGGGCGTGGCCCTGCTCAATGTCGGCTACCTGCGGCCTTTCATTCTCTCGCAGCGCGGGAGTCTTCAGAACCAGGTGAGGGATCAAATCATCCCCCTGCTGGCCGCTGCGTTGTCCGACCAAGCAGTCCAACCCTGCCCAATGGTCCCTCAGTCCCAGACCGGCGGCATTGTCTGTCCGAAATGCTTTCATGAGCGCACACAAAACGATGATCTGCACTTTAGCGCGGGCGAATGCCCGAAATGCGGCGTCATCTACGCCCATGTCCAGACGAATTCACCTCACGACAGCACGTCCACCCAGACAGCAGCCCCCAAAAGCTTAGCCGCGACACTGCAGTCCCTTCTTTCCGGCCAGGATTCGCAGCACAAAAAACCGACAACCCAACAAATTCAATGGACTGTGCTGACGCTCAAATTTGCAGCTTGCGCTCTGGCCGCGCTCCTGTTGATAGGTGCCTACAAAACCATGCAGGCCACCGTGACCAGCATTTTCACGTCTCCGCAAGCCAATCAGGCCCTCAGTGGCTCTTCGCGTTTGCAACCGGTAATTCAAGCTCAGCCCGAGCCCCCACGCCAAGGTCCATCTGCGGACTTCCCGATGACTCACGCTGTTGCTGCCAAAGACATGAAAAATGTTATTCCCTTTGTTTTCCAAGAAGATCGGGGTCAAAATGTCATCCTGATATTGTTCAATCCACAATCAAAAAAGCTCATCCTGCGTGCTTGTGTGCGATCTGGGGAGAAGCTTACAAGCATGCTCCCTCAGGGAGAAATGGCGTTCTTTATCGTAACCGGTCCGTCATGGGGAGGTTTTGATGAACTGTTTGGAGAAAATACTGATACTCGTAAGGCCAGAACAGTATTGAGTTCTTCGCTCAAACAAGGCAATGTTCCGATGTTTCTAACGTCGACAAGTTTACTTTTTCAACATGGGGTCCCTAGCTCCTTGTCTGAGACAAAGGCCTTGGTGGATTTTGCTTTTTAGCGTTCCAGTATTTTATAATTGCCAATCAAACTGTTAGTCTAATTTTATGTGCCTCTCTGGAATTTTTTAATATGGTTAGAATAGAGCCTACGTAGTTCGCGATTGCTCTGTATATAATTTGTATGACAAAAGAAGGGCTTGCCGTTGTGTAGATTTTTTATGTAGTTAGAGATGTGAAAAGAAGTGGTGCGTTCAAAAAAAGTGAAAGTTAACTCTGACTAAGCATCTTGGTTCTTGACCCATGGAAAATTAGAAATTCGTTGCGGAAGAACTCACTTAGGTAAGAGCAGGAAGCAGGACGGAATTGTTAACAGGTAAATTTATAATTCCATGTTAGTCTATTAAATTTGTAGCTTACTTAAAATTTTGGAAAGATGATATGACATTAGATAGAAATAGTTATGGGAGTGTGAGCTTGGTTAGGCAGGGTGAGCATACCTTTTATTCGCTCACGTTGCCAAGTGAGCTTTTAGCGGAAACCTGTTTTGTAGTTTCAAGAGATGAAGATCCTAAAGAAGGTTTTCAGAGAGAGCTCGACGAAAAAAGAGCAAAGGAAATTGCGGCTTACATCGATAGTGGTCTTGGAACAATTCCTAGCTCTATTGTATTGTCCGCTCAGGAAGAGTCGGAGGTTAAGTACGATTCTAAAAAAAAGAGCATAAGTTTTCTTCCAATACGCAAAGCTTTTCTTATTATTGATGGCCAGCACAGGGTGTTTGGGTTTATGCATGCGAAGAAGGCTTTTAGAGTGCCTGTTGTTATATACGATGGCCTTTCGAAGCGCGATGAAACTCGTCTTTTTATTGATATTAACTCAAAACAAAAGGGCGTTCCTCCTGAATTGCTTCTCGATATCAAAAAGTTGGCAGAATACGAAAACGATCAAGAAGAGTATCTTAGAGGAGTGTTTGATACTTTCTTAGAGGAAAGTGATAGTTGTCTGTATGGTAAATTATCCCCTTCTAGTAAATCAACTGGAAAAATAACAAGAACTACTTTTAATACAGCAATAAAACCACTAGTAAAAATTTTTGGTGAAAAAGATGTTTATGAGATATACCAGATACTCAACTGCTTTTTTCTTGCATTTGATGAAGGAGTTCTATCCAAGCACAATATACATGATCAGATGTTCAATGCGACAGTTTTTAAGGCAATCTGTGGTTTTTTCCCAGTAGTCGCTGCAAAAGTAAAAGATAGATTTGGGGCAATTTATACTGTAGAAAATTTTTACTATTTCTTAGACAAAGTCGGAGACAACATCAAACCAGTAAAAATAAAAGCGACAGGCCAAGCCTATAAGCCATTGGTGAAGTATTTCGAAGAATGCTTAAAAGAAAATTTCCAACTGTGAGTGATTCCATTCAAAAAGTTTTGGTTCAGATGACTCATCTGGATATGTTTGGGGTGAAGCCGACTAAAGGCTTGGATGTCAAGGGATGGATAGCGAATCAAAACTATTTATTTGACCATGATCTCACCCCTACAGCATTTTCCGTGAGAACTTCAGACAAAAGCAATCTATCTTTGGCTCTTGCAAACGATTGTAATCGAATGGCAATGGCTGCGATAGAAAGTGCTGCAGGAGTCAGGCTCGATGATCCTTTTAAGAACAGTGGGGCATGGGCAATAATTCGTGTCTATTATGCAACTTTTTTCGCTGCTCACAGCATTATGAGAATGTACGGCATATCGTGCTGTCAGTTGGAATCTATACACACAAGTAAGGTTTTTCAGATGGCTGATTTACTTGGTAAAACAGGTGGAGAAAGAAACATAGAAAATGGTTTTTACGCTATTCAAATTGATAAAAAATACGAAAATTTAAATTTTGTAAAATATAAAGATTCTCACAAAGACACTTGGGATTGCTTCTTAAGGTTGATTACAAATGTTGTCGGGGAAATCAACGGCGTGACTGCGTTAGATCAATATAAGTTAGAAGCGACAGATATTCTATTGTCAATCAAACATGGCTTAGTGCGCGGAGGCCGTAATGGTGGTAATTGGCTTTCACAAATCAGAAATTCAGTAAACTACCAGCATAGTCACGGTGTGTGGTATCCTTATGAGCGGAAACCTGTAGCTCCACAGCAAATTATTAAGTTGGCTACCGTGTGGACTCAACCACCAAGTGCCATAAACCATAGAATCAGGAAAGGTGACATCGAAGCATTCTTTGATTTATCTGCAAGCATATTATCGCTATTTAAGACTCTTTTAACTTCATGCATTAATAAATGTGGGTCGGAGAAGACAATTTTTACAAATGGCAGTTATCGTCAACTGAATAGTGTTCAACTAGCATAGGTGGACAAGTCGATGCACGCGAAGTCATCTGCATTGTCAATTTTTTGATGTCGCTGCGCACGTTCACCACAATTGGTTCCATTTCACTGAATTGGTTGTTGGAGCGCTCGGCTTCTGTGGATCCATTTTCGGTCGTCAGTTGCTTGATGTTACCCATCATGCCGTGGATTCGTTCTCTATGGATCCGCGCTCCTGCAAAGTGTCTTAAACAAGGCCTCCTGATTTCCGGGAGAGTAAGTAGTTGCGGCTTGTCCTGATTGAGCTTGTAGGCATAAAAGAAGTGAAGGCAGGACGCGTCAAAACCGATTAGCCGCAACAGTTCTGACGCGGAAGGCGGGCGCTCATGCGATGTTATTCCGCAGGTACCGGGAGGATTCCAAATACCAAACCCTCGGGACTGTAGTTAAGTTTTCCGCTCAGTGAGAAGTGAATGTAGCCACCTATTTTCGTTGAGGAATTCATAATTGACGGTGGCAAGGCGAGACTGGAATAGCGACGTGCGCTGAATGTGCAATCAATGGTCTTTCTCATCGAACCCACTGCGGCTTTATATTGGGTCAGCTCTTCGAATTGTTGATTCGCTGCTATTACGAGTAGTTCTTCCCGAATACCGACGAAGAACAGCTCCCTCTGAGAGAGTTGGATGACCACGCCGCCTGCTGGGCCGTCCTTTACTCGCGACTTGGACGCCATGAAGAAGGAATGACGTTTGGTCAAAATTTCGTAGGGTTGGATGTCGAATGGCTCACCCGTTCCGCGCAGCAGGGGCACGCCGTCTAGCTCAAACGGGTTGTTGAGGGCTTCGAGGTCGGCAACGCGTGTTGCCAGCGCGGCGGCGAGGTTAGAACGGGGGCTAAGAAAGCAAATCCAGTCTCGTAAGCGGCTCATCCGGCTCAGGAGGCGGAATCGTACCGGGTCTTCATCCATTTGATCGAACGGTGGATCGGTAAGGAGGCAGCGCACGTTTCCATCTTGCCGTGCGTCGATGACGGTGATGGTGCCGTAGCGCAGGCTGGCTGGGTTCGGATCTTCGCCCTTCTTGGCCAAGGCAGCGAGTTTTGCTTTCTTGTCGTCGATTTTTCGCTTTTGGGCCTTCACCGCACCGGATAGGACACGGTTGTCCGTCACAGAACTGCCTTTCGTCTCCACCTGCACGAATTGTGTTCCGTCGCTGGCAATCTGATAGTCGAATGACGGCTTGGCGTTGCGGCCTCGTTGTTCGGGAATCGGAGCCCAATCGGCTTCGGTCAGGCTGTGGATGCGGTTCATCACGGATAGGCCGATGGCTTCGCCGACATGTTCGGAAACTTCGTTGAGCTGCCGTGTGGCTCCGCGGGGTGTGCGGACACTTTCGTTTTCATAGTCGATACATTCCCCTATAGCAACGAGCCATCGGTGAACTTTCTTAGCGATGCTGCTGTAGTTACGATAGTCTTCCGTACCGAGTTTGATGCGATGGAACAGGTAGTAGGTCAGGAACTCGGCTTTGGGAATCCCCTGTGGCTTGGCGACCAGTTCTTCTATGTCGGACGCGGTGGGATAGGCCAGCAGCTTCGTTTTCTCGGCAGCATCGTAGAAGGCGACGTCAACTTGAATCGTATCCGGCACTTTCATGGTCGGCTACGAGTTGAAGATGCGATCAAGGAGTGAGGGAAGAAGGGCATTGCTGCGCTGGGCTGACCGCATGGCTTCTGTACGTACCCGGCTCTGGAGATCGAGCAGTTTCTTGAAATCAAGTTGTGCCGCAAGCGGTACGACCGGAACTTTGATTTTGTGCAGACGGTCCACAGCCAACGTCCGGTTTCTGTCTGCGCTTCCGGGTGAAGCCAAGCCCACCTGCTCAAGTCCGGACGTGGAGAGAAGGTAGAAGCAAATGAATTCCGGTAGCGCGCGTTTGGGGTCTACGACGCAGGTCAGGTAACGATGAGAACCGTAACGTCCGTGGTCAGCTTCACCAGCTACGGCAATGGCTCCTTCCCAGGCCTTGATGTTGCTGATGACGATGTCACCGGTGTGGACCTGGAATAGCTTCTGCCACGTCAGTGACTCGCCCCGCAGCGTTGGTTTGTGGAAGATACCCTTCCCAAAAGACCGGGCGCCAAGTTCCTCATATTCGCCTTCGATAGCAATCTCTGTTGGTCGGCGATGCAGCGGCGCGACGTCCCCCATCTCCACCCAATCCGCGTTGGCTTCGAGTTTGTGAAAGGCCGCATTGAGAACGGCCTTGAGTTCTTTCTCTTGTTCCTTCCGGAGCTTATTGGCGTGGGTGAGACGGGATTCGATGGCGTCCAAGTGGGCAACGATTCGCTGTTGCTCCGGTAGTGGCGGCAGCAACGTGGACACGCCAAAAAAAATCTCCGGGCTTAGCGTCCTGCGACGATCACCCATGCCTTTGGCCGCCCCCTTCAAATGCTCCCAGACACTAGGATTGCGCACCAACCAGCGAGCAAAGCCCGCATCAAGATTTGCTTTCGATCGAAAAGTTGGAAACTGGCTCGAAACATATGCTCCATCAAATTCGGAAGTGACCGGCGCGATAGCGCCCTCCCATCCGAATAATTGCGAAACCACGAGCTGTCCCGAATGGAGACGGTAGAACGTTTTGTAACTTGTATCAGCACCGCCAACAGGAGATTTGCCGAACAATCCTCGCCCGTAACTAAGAACCCCTACCATCTGGTAGGACGCAGAGGCGTCTACGGTCACCGAATCCAAGTCCAAGTCAAAGAGGTCACCGAAAGCTACTTTTGACCATCCCTTCTTCATGCGAGCGCCTCCACCTCGGTTTGGATTTCTTCCATGAGGCGGACAATTTCGCGTTCCTTTTCGATGATGCTGGCGACGAGTTCACTTGGCGGACGATGTTCGAGGGCGTCGGGGCTGGTGGGGTTCTTGTGGTCAAGATTGAAGAGAGGCCAATAGATGGCATCTCCGGCAGCTTGCTCGCTAGACTGAATCTTTCGCTCATTGACGGCGGCGGTTTCGAGTTCAGCTAGCCGGGCTTGGAGCTTGGCCTTGTGCGCCGCATCCTGACCGTTGCCGCGCAGCTCGTCCTTCGTCTCCTTGGCCTGCCGTTCCAGCTTGTGAGCACGGGTATTGGCCTCTTTGGCGGCTTCCCAATGCGGGGTTGCTGCGGTCACGGCTTGGTCGAGCAGGGTCTTGAAATCAATCTTCCAGGCCTGCTCGTTTTCTTCACGCTGCTGGGCGGTGAACCACGCCTTACAGGCAGCCATATCCTCCACCTGCATGGGCATGGTTTTGGTGTATTTTTTCCTCCCCTCGGGCAGTGGCACCTGGTAATACCAGATGGTCTCCGTGGGGCCGGAACGATCAAAGAACAGGAGGTTGGCTGGGATGTCCGTGTAGGGCGCAAAGGTGCCCTCGGGCAGACGGACGATAGTGTGAAGGTTGTATTCCTTGAGCAGCTCTTCCTTGATGCGGGCGCAGATGCCATCTCCGAAGAGTGTGCCATTGGGCACGACCACGGCCGCGCGGCCCGGTTTGCCACGGGATGGACGCTTGAGCTTGCGCATGATGAGCTGAAGAAAGAGTAGCGCGGTTTCGGCGGTCTGTTTGTCAGCGGGGAAATTGTTGAGAATACCCTTTTCCTCCTCGCCACCAAAGGGCGGATTGGTGAGGATGACGTCCACGCGATCGTTATCGCCAATCTCCGTGACCTTCACGGCCAAGGTGTTGCCGTATTTAATGTTTGGGTATTCCAGCCCGTGCAACAGGAGGTTCATCTGCACCAGCATGTACGGTAGCGACTTAGCCTCCTGTCCGAGAAGCGTTTCCTGCTGGAGCTTGGTGCGGTCGGCGACGGATTTGCACGAGGCGGCAAGATGGTCGTAGGCCTCCACAAGGAAGCCGCCGGTGCCGCAGGCCGGGTCAAGCACGGTCTCGCCAAGTTGCGGATCAGTGACATCGACCATGAATTTCACCACCGGGCGCGGGGTGTAGAACTCGCCGCTGTCTCCTGCGGCGTCGCGCATCTCGCGCAACATGTTTTCGTAAAGGCGGCTGAGGGTGTGCATCTCCTCACTGGCAGTGAAGTGGATACCGGAGATTTTGTTGATAACATCGCGCAGGAGATAGCCGGACTCCATGCGGTTGGTAACGCCTCTGAACACGTTGGCGATGACATCTTGCCGGGCCTTGCCGGACTCAGACTGGAGGCCACGCAGGTAAGCGAATAGTCCGGCCCCCTTGATGCCGTCCGGTCGCATGGTTTCGTCCTGGGAGATGAACTTGAGTAGTTCGTCACCGGTGATGCCGTCGGCATTCACTGCCCAATCGCGCCAACGGTACGGCGGCTCGATGACGGGTTGATATTCTTTTCGGCTGAGTTTCGCCTCTTCCTCGGCGGTGATTTCCATGTCGTCGAGGAACTTGAGAAAGAGAATCCAGGTAAAAAGCGGAAGGCGATCGAGATCGCCATTGAGCCCTTTGTCCTTCCGCATGATCTGGCGGGCGGACTTGATGAGCGAACCGAGCCGCTGAGCGGTGGTCATTGGTTGTGCGGCTTTCTTTTGGCGCGGGGCTTTTTTCGTCGTAGATGTCTTTGGCATGAATGGGCTCTATTAGGCAGCGTAAAGGAGTTCTTGGAGTTTCGCGACGGCGGTGCGGAATTGTTCCACGCCTCCGAAGCGGTGGGTAATTTCAGAGACGTTCCCGAGATCGGAAAGTGGCGGAATTTTTAATGAATCAGGGATGCTGAACTCAGCAGGGCCATGTTCCGCGTATTTCGCGAGGAGTGCATCAAGAATCTGACGGGCCTGTTCGCCATACTGTTCGAAGAAGGACGGAGCATCCTCACGCAGGCGTGCGGCGCGTTCCTTGCGAGTCATCACTGGCGCATTCCACGCGATGTTGCAGAGTAAGTCAAATGGATCTGCCTCGGGGTTCCCAAATGCCTCCCCTGCTTCGGCGGCACTGATTCCCTTGGCCTCCAACTCGGCGAGGATTTCGGCGCGGCGGTCCGGGTCGGCCCAGCCGTGGCGGAACTCGGCGACATCCACAAAGAGCGAGCGAACAACTTCACTTGTATAATCGCGAAACTCGGTGGCGCGAAGCTGCTTTCCCTCTGCGTCGAGATCCTGCGTCAGGTGAGTGGAGATGGTGACCTTGCCTTTCTCAACGTAGAACTTGCGCGGATTAGTGGGCGGTTCGGGTGGATCGATGATGACAGGCGGTTCGGGATCGACGATGACTTCTTCGCCGGTGTCATCTCCGCCTTCACCGTCGGTAGGCACGGAACCGGGGTCAACCACGTTGATCGTAGTGGTCGTGCCTTCGCCATCAATTTCTTCCTCGGAAACAAACTCGGGGTCGCCATCGAACTCCTTGTCGGCAAAGTGTCGGGTCGCCGTGCCGGTGTAGTCAAGGATGTTGAAGTAGAATTTGCCGTAGTCCTCGCGGAGCCGCGTGCCACGCCCTATGATTTGCTTGAATTCGGTCATGGTGCCGATGACGCGAATGAGCACGACGTTTTTGACCATCGGAGCATCCACGCCGGTACTGAGAAGCTGGGACGTCGTGAGGATGACGGGCGTTTCGGTTTCAAGTTCCTGAAAACGGCCGAGATGACCTTTTCCAATGGCTTTCTCGTCTGAGGTCACGCGGCATACGTAGTTTGGGTGTTTCTTGACAATGTCGGGACTGAGATTGTTGAGCAGTTGCCGCATTTCGTCGGCGTGCTCCTGATCTACGCAAAAGACAATGGTCTTGTCATATGGGTTGGTGCGCTGCAGAAAGTTCGTCAGGTGCTTCGCAATAGCCTCGGAGCGGGGACGAAGTGAGAGACGCTTTTCAAAATCATGAGTGTGGTATTCCTTGTCGGGAATCTCGCGGCCCAGCTTGTCGAGCTCGCCCTTGGTCGGACGCCAGCCGGTTGCGTCGGCGGATGAGACGATGCGATGCACGCGGTAGGGAGCGAGGAATCCGTCGGCGAGACCTTGGCGGAGGCTGTATTGGAAAATCGGGTTTCCGAAGTAGCGGTAGGTCGCCTTGTTGTCACGGCGCAGCGGAGTGGCGGTCATGCCGATTTGCACGGCGGGCGAGAAATGTTCCAGAATCTCCCGCCAGTTGCTTTCTTTCCGCGAGCTGCCACGATGGCACTCATCAATGATGATGAGATCGAAGAAGTCGGGCTCGTATTCCTTATAAAGTCCCAGCCGGTTTTCGTCCTCGGCGATGGACTGGTAAGTGGCGAAATACATCTCCCGACTTTTGATGGCTTCGCCGTTCTCGATCTTGTGGCGGGCATCTCCGAACGGGATGAAGGTTTTGTCCTTCGGATCATCCACGAGGATGTTCCGGTCGGCCAGGAACAGGATTTTCGGTCGTTTGACCGGATTGTTGCTCCGGTTCCAACGGGTGGACCAAAGTTTGTAGCAGATTTGGAACGCGACTACGGTCTTTCCTGTGCCAGTCGCCATGGTGATAAGCACCCGGTTATTCCCGCGCATGATGGCATCGACGGCGCGATTAATTGCGATCTGCTGGTAGTAACGCGGCGGGCGTTCGGCGTCGTGGTAGAAGGGCGCGAGAATCCTCTTGACTGCGGGCGTGGGCAAAGGCGAGGCGCTATTCAGACGTGTCCAGAGTTCCTCAGGCGTTGGGAAACAATTGATGCTTCGCTCAATCCCGGTGGTGAAGTCGAACTCGACGATGCCTTTGCCATTGGTGGAATAGGCGAACTTCAAATCGAGAATATCGGCGTATTCTTTGGCCTGTGAGAGGCCAGCGCCGGGAGTTTTGTAGTCGGCCTTTGCCTCAACGACCGCAATCGGGAAATCGGCACGGTAGCGCAAGAGGTAATCCGAGCGTTTCGGTTTTCCGCGAATGATTTTTCCGCCCACGACACGGATGCGGCCTTTCGGATTGGTGAAAATTCGCTGTTCCGCGATGCTGAACGGCGAATTTTCCCAGCCTGCAGCCTGTAGCAATGGGACGACGTATTTTCTACAGGTATCGGCTTCGTTCATGATTTTAGCCAGCGAGGTAGTAGATGAAGTGCTACACCCAGGCAAAATTGGTATAACCATCGGGCAACTGCAGAAACCCAAAAGACGTTCTCAGTCTTGCATTCATCCGGATCTATCGCGTTTGCGCCCGCATAATCGTCTTCCTCAGCGATCACTTTGGCTCGATGTTCCTCAAAAGTGTCTGATATATATTTGAGGAAGATTAGCCCAAGGATAACGTGCTTGTTTCCGCAGCGTCCATGTTGTTGCGCAGCTTGCCCAGTGAGCCTGAGCTTGGCCTGGAAACCTAGATTGGCCGTGGGCTTGGTATCATTTTTTTTGGGACGAGCCATGAAATAAAATCTCCAGGAAAAAGATGCTGTTCGAAACAAACAAAGGCGGTGTCAAAGTCCCACCTATCAACAAAACTTTCAGGGACATAGCGCAGAGTCAACGTATGACACAAGACATAATTTCGCAGAGTTGGCGGCTACGTAAGCAGTCCTTACAGTTCAGCATCCGTTTACCCCAGTTGTCGAAGAACAATTGTCGAACAAATAAAAATAGCCTAATGATAAATTCAATGTTCAAAGTCATCGAACATTTTTTTTTACAGGAGACACCATGGGAAATTATGAATGCGGAAAAATCTTCGACATTTCACTGAGCCAACTGACACCCAATCCTGACCAGCCCCGAAAAGTCTTTTCTGATGCAGATATTCAGGTGCTTGCGGAATCAATCAAGGAGAAAGGCCTCCTCCAGCCCATCCTGGTGAAAGAACTGGATGACGGGCAAATCAGCATCGTGTCAGGCGAGAGACGCTTCCGAGCTCACCAGAAATTGGAACTTGAGACAATACAAGCATGGTTCACGACCGGAGACGCTGAAGAACTCGCACTAGTAGAAAACCTAGTCCGAGAGGATCTCTCGGCTATAGAAACAGCTGAAGCACTTGAGCGGCTGAGAAGTAAATACAAAGACAAGCCTCAATCTGACTTAGCCAGACTGATTGGTAAAGCCGAGAGCACAGTCTCCGAGATCATGTCTCTGAACAAACTGCCCGAGGATATCCGAAATACAGCCCGTGGGGATAAGCGACTCGCTCTCCGTGAACTAAAAAAAATAGCTATAAAGCGCGATGAAAACAAGAAAAGAGCGCTTTTTGAAGAGTACTTGGCTAAGGTACATTCCCCTCCTACACGGGTCAGGACGAAAGGAGAGGATCTTCACCAGAAAAAGATATCTGCCATGCATGCATATTTTAAGGACATGGCCGCTGATGACAAAATTCTGGAATTGAGTTCACTACGGGAGCAGTTGATCAATCTCAAAGACGAGATAGAGACAATATTGAATAATATTAGACAATTAAACTTACAATTCGACGCGTCGAAGGTTGAAGACGATTCTTTCAAGTCTGGAAAAATGATAGAATAGTCTTACTTTGCGATTCTTGATGACGGTTAGTAAAGAGATATAATTGAATATTTGGCTTTGCACGTTAGAGGACAAAAGCGGCTGGTAGCTATCACAATACCTACCAGCCTTTCCATTCTACGCATCATGACATCGTGAGTGATCAATATTAGCTATCCGGAACAGCATTTTCGGAAACCCTGGATAGGATACCTTATCTTAAGTAAATGCGATGGTCCGATCCATGCTCATGCCAAGCGGATTATCCACATAATCGCCGCAAACCTCTATGTCGTTTATATCCTCACCAATACGTATGAACAAATAATCTTCAGTATGAAGATCACCAAGATAATCCTCCACAAAGGCTACATCTGGACTCGATGAATTCCACCTGTACCTGTCCCAGCACCATGCATGACAGCCTTCATCCTCGATTTTGACATCAGCCTCTTTAAGCAGGGAAAGCACTTCTCTTTTGAGTCGTCTTGGCAATCCACCAATACTTTCCTGCATAGCGACTGCAATTTCTTCAGGGACACAAACACCAACGCGTGAACGATATGCCATGACAATACCCCCTTTTTTAATACATTCTGTTAATAATAAATTGATCTAAATCTAAAGCTCATGAAACAGCGTACCGCCCAGCAGCCAATAACGCCAGAGCAGACTAATATGTCGCAACCTTTGCGGGACATTCCTTGTGAGCTCAGATTGTGGAAAATGACGAATAATCGTAGAAGTTGAATCAGAAGCTGGCTTGATGCCGAAAAATCCTTTCAGGGAGAAGATGCGCGGTGAAAATATCCCGGAACGCCCCATGCCCTTGCGGCAGCGGCCAAAAATACAAGAAGTGTTGCCTACCCAAGGAAGAGAGTCAGGATTTTTCCTACCGAAGAATCAGCCAGACCTTCCAAAGCCTGACCGGCAAGCTTATGACCTTTGCGCAAAATACGCTTGAAGCGGAAGGAATGGACGAGGCCATCGACACATTCCTGCTTTGGGGCGATGAACTCGATAACGAGGATACCATCGATGAACTTTCACAGGTGATGGTGCCTTGGATTCTCTGTAGCTGGGATCTGACGCAGCCTGACATCGAAGAACTTGATTTTGAAATTGCCCTCCCCGCCGACACCACGATCGCGGAACTCTACCGCCAAAAACGATCAAACAAGATCGACAGCCTGGAACTTCACGTCCTTGAATCCGTGGGTCGCCTAGTCTTTTCGTTCTATGAGGTCACGGCTGTCTTTCCGGGTAACGGCTTTGCCTGTCTCGACATTCTTACCGGCAGTTCGCACAGGGTCACCGATCACAGCGCCTCAGAGTGGCTGACTCAAGGGTCCATCTTGTTTGGTGCCATCTCCAGGGTCGACGACGTTGAATTTCTCTCTGCCGCGAGCCCCATATCCTTCCCTCTGCCATGGAAAACCCATGTCATCGACCTGCGCACATCCCTGATAGGCCAAAAACATGCGCTCTCAACAGAAGATCTGCCAGAATACGAATTTGAGATTCGCGAGATTTTTCTGGAATTGTACGCGGCGGCCATCAACCCTCCGTCTCTGTCGAACACAGATGGCGATCCTCTATCCCTGCAAACGCTTCACTACCGCATCTCAAGCCCCAAAGATGCCTTTGACGCCCTGGTCCACCTCTGCGTGACGGAGTCGCCAGAGCATCTCCTGGAAAACGCCGACTATACTGAGAGCGGTGAACTTGCTGGCGTGACAATCCCCTGGAGTCGCCTTGAAACAGAAAAAACCACGACAATGTCAAACACCATCCTCGGCTACATTGACATTGAAAGTGAATCTATGACCGTCGAAGTGAACTCGGAAAAAAGAGCGGCCCAAATCCGGGAAATCATTCAGAACATGATGGGCGACAAGGCGCACTACAAAACCACAAGCATAAAGCCCATGCGTAATCCTGACGAGGGCGCCAAAGACGATGAAGACCCGCTTGGTTTCCACAACAAGATGATGCAAGATCCTGCGGTGAGGGAACACATGGAAAACATGTTTCTCAACCACTGGGGTCAATGGGTCGATACCCCTCTTCCGATCCTTGACGGGCAGACTCCGAGGGAAGCGGCAAAATCACCCAGCGGGCGGGAAAAAGTCGATGCCCTGATCCGCAGCGCGATCCATAACTCCGAGAAAAGCCCCGACCTCGAAGTTCAGAAGAAAGGAATCGAACGTGCGCGAACGGAGCTTGGTATTTAGCAAGTTCAATAGATGATAAACCATGTGCGTTTTGTGCGGCTTTTTTATTTTTCGCCAGGCGTATTGTTAAGGAATTCCTTGATAATAGCGCCTCGCACAAACGCACAGAACGCACACGCGTTTTTTTAACAATTCGAATTTAACAATGACTTTATTCAGGAGTGAGGGGGAAAGATACCCCCCTCATGGACTACAAAATCAATCACTGCTCCTTGAAAACTCCTGTCGATCTAAACCTTTCCACGACTTGCGGAGCAAAATATTGTGGCTTTGCAGCATAACGATCTCTCATTATGGCAGGCCAGTTATGCCTCAACTCCAATGGCCTTTCTTCAACTTTTAGGATTTCATACACAAAATGGAAACACTTGGGGCAAAGATACTTCCACTCCCGGCCATCCCTTATTCTAAAGTTCCTGCCGCAAAACCAGCAAGTTGCATGAAGAGTTTTGATCATTTTGTTCGTACCTCTTTTTTCACATATCGAAAAATAGCTTGTGCGTTCTGTTCGTGTGTGCGGCACCCTGAAAACCCGTAAGCTTGGGCATCAAAGGTGCCGCACAGTCATCGTAACTCGCACAACTCGCACAAATCATTACCCAATCATTAAGATTTTTGCAGGAATGATAAGTACTCATCCCCACGTGACCTGGGGTCTGGTTCAGTTCTTTCTTCCCAAGCTTCAGGAATGAAGGTGTATCCGCGATAATTTGTCCCCTTAATTGACTTCGTTTCGCGAATGCTGCCATCCTCTTTTTGTTCGAGCCAACCAAGCTTACCCATGGCCTCCAAGATAACTTTTCTGTTGATTCCCTTCAGAATTTCATCCGCGGCAGGGAGTAGCATCAGAAATCGCTTGCGCCCTGCCACTTTTTCTCTCCATGAAAATCCAGCCTTCCTGGAACGGCTATCTTTGTCCGCCTCCTCAATGGGCACATAACGGCTCTGAGAATCGATCGCAAAATGATCTTGAACACGCTTCAAGACCTTAGCGATCTCTCGGTCTCCAATACAGTTGCGCTGCTGCAGCCATATTTTAAACCACTTTTCGGATGCTCTGCGGGCGTCTCCATTTCGATACGGTAATATTCCACACTCATGGGCAAATTCGCCTGCACTTGCGATCAAACCAAACTTTCGGGCAACTCGTCTGACCTGACCGGATGCACCTTCGGGACAGTTCTCCTCCACGAACTTCTGTGCTTTTTCGATAATCAGTTCGATATTGCGCTGCTTCTCTTCAATGCTCGAACCGCAGAAAGCTGCAAGGAATGCACGCAATGGCGTTCCATAATACTTCATGCAGTTACTCACCAAGTCATCACTCAAACGAGCACCATTATCATAGCCGTGCATGTTTTCATAAAGATCTTGCCCAACTCCGGCATTTATTGGCAGATCGATTACTCGAACTTCTTGACCGACATGCGAGGTAAATTTCCCCGTTTCCTGGATCTTGTCATTGATGGTAAGTTCACCGTTTGACAGGAAGTTTAGCAGCCATCTGCCGATGTTGCGTGCGGAAGCATCGGCTTTCATTCTGGCTTTGCCTTGGCCATTGGCGAGCATGTACGGAATTTGGGCAACGGTTTCAGCAGATGCCTGCCCGATCTC
>Ga0265295_1003449_pt1 | contig 23031 bp, 21 predicted proteins | sample Munlansysbiofilm_FD_192503 | JGI IMG/M metagenome (GOLD analysis project Ga0265295, IMG submission 192503) | Leachate microbial communities from a municipal landfill in Southern Ontario, Canada - Methane capture system biofilm | ecosystem: Engineered > Solid waste > Landfill > Unclassified ...
AACATTGAAATATCATTAATAATACATGATATAATATAGGAAACAAAGAGAGATAAAAGTCACTTTTTTAATACCTTAGGGGGGGCTGTGTGTCCCAGAATATCGTAGCAGAGCATATTTCTAATTTTCATTCGATTTTAGAACAAAAGTCATATATGTCCTTGTAAAATGCAGTTCATTATTATATAATAAAATTATTCAATTAACGAACAATAGAAGGTGACTATATTGAGTAACAACTCTTTTTTCAAACCAACACCCTTATATAAGGAATTTATGATTCTAGATCTCATTGAGAAAAATAAAAATATTACTCAGAGAGAAATGAGTATTGTTATTGGGGTAGCAGTCTCTATGGCTAACTCATACGTAGATGAATATGAGCAAAAAGGTTATATCAAAAGGAAATACCTCTCAACTAAAACTGTTGAGTATTTTGTGACGAAAAACGGAAAAGAAAGAAGAAAACTACTTAATATATGGTATTTTAAGTCCTCTCAAATTGTTTATCAATCAGCAAAAGATAACATTATCTCATTCTTAAATCAAATTATTGAAAGAGGTTTTAAGAAGATATTACTTTATGGTGCAGGAGAAGTAGCTGAAATAATGCTTCAAGTGATTCAAAACGATGAGAGAATACCTCTAGAGATAGTAGCTGTCATAGATGACAATCACAGTAAATTTGGTGAAGTAATCGTTAATAAAAAAATCATATCAAATGATCAGATTGCTGATTATCAACATGATGGAATATTAATTTCTAGTTATACGCATCATAAGTCGATTTATGAAAAATTACTAAAGAAGCAATATGATGTTAATAAAATAATACAATTCTTTGACTAACCACATTGAAGTGAGGATGAAAATATGTTTTATTTAAAGTTTAAAAGATTTTATGATTTTTTCTTAGCTTTATTTGGTCTATTGTTGTTATCACCCATTTACCTGATAATCATTATTTCAATAAAAATTGATTCAAAAGGACCAATTCTATTTAAACAAAAAAGGGTTGGTAAAAATAAAGTGCATTTTAACATTTACAAGTTTCGAACAATGAGAATCGATACACCAGCAAATACTCCAACACATATGCTTGAAAATCCAGAGCAATGGATTACAAAAGTTGGAAAGTTCTTGAGAAAGACTAGTTTAGATGAATTACCGCAATTAATCAATATTTTAAAAGGAAATATGTCATTTGTAGGACCAAGACCAGCACTATGGAACCAATATGATCTTATTGAAGAAAGAGATAAATATGGTGTTCATACGTTACTACCTGGAATAACAGGTTGGGCTCAAGTAAATGGCCGTGATAAATTGTTAATTACTGACAAAGCCAAATTAGATGGCGAATATTTAAAGAATTTAGATTTATGGACTGATATCAAACTTGTCATCAAAACTTTCATTGTTGTGTTTAAAAGTGAAGGTGTCGTTGAAGGTGGTACAGGAAAAATAAAAAAAGATGAGAGTGAAAATGAAGAAAAACATCTGGATAATTAATCAATATAATATGCCCCCTGAGTTGGGACACCTTAATCGACACTACTATTTCGCAAAAGAACTATATGAGTTAGGATACAAACCAACTGTATTCGTTGGAAGTTATTTGCACAACACTGACATTCAAATGATTTACGGAAAAGAAAAATTCATTAAGTATAGTAAGGCTGAGTTTGATTATTATTTTATTAAAACTATGAATTATAAAGGTAGCGTATTTAAAAGAGTTATTGCAATGCTTCAGTTTTATTTCAATCTTAAAAAGTCGATTAAATATTTTGAAAAACCAGATATAGTTTTAGGATCTTCTGCACATCCCTTAAATGCAATTCTAGCACTAAAATTGGCGAAAAAGTATTCTGTGAAATCAATAATTGAAATTAGAGATTTGTGGCCAGAAAGTTTTATTTCATATGGAATTATGAAGAAAAAAAGTCTAGTTTCAAAACTTTTATATTTAGGTGAAAAAAAACTCTATATTAAAGCGGATAGTATTATTTTCACTATGGAAGGTGGAGTAGATTACATACGTCATAAAAAATGGGATATTGATAATGGTGGTAAAATTGATTTAAAAAAAATATACCATATAAATAATGGCATTGATTTATTAGAATATTATAATAGAAGAACAAGGTATCTTTGGGAAGACGAAGATTTAACGAATCCAAAAACTTTTAAAGTAATTTACGTTGGCTCAATTCGGAAAGTTAATAAGATTTCAAGAATAGTTGATATTTGCGAACAACTAAATGGAAACAGTAAAATTGCAGTTTTAGTTTTCGGTGATGGTGACGAAAAAAACAAACTTAAAGAGATCTCAGAAAATAAGAAGTTGAATAATCTTAAGTTTAAAGGCCATATAGAAAAAAAATATATACCATTTGTCTTGTCAAATTCAAATTTAAATTTAATCATTGGGGAAAATAACACTGTATTCAATTATGGACTCTCTGCCAATAAAATGTTCGATTATTTTGCTTCAGGTAAGCCAACATTGCAAACGTTTAAGACGAATTACTCAATTTTAGAGAAATTTCATGCAGGAGTTGAGTTAAATGAATATGACTTAAATGATGTTGTAAATTCGATCAATCATTTTTACAATATGGGAAGTACTGAATATAACAAATATTCACAAGGAGCAAATGAAGCAGCGGAGTTTTATGATTATAAAAATCTTGCTAAAAAATTAGTTGAAGTTATCGAGAGGTAAAGATATATGAAATTTACATACAAAGATTATTCTAATTTTATAAATTTACGAAAACAAGAAGGGTTTCTTTTTCCTACTTTTTCAAATTTTATGCCATCGCTCGAAAAGCAAATTATTATAAGGCATGATGTTGATGTATCAATTGAAAAAGCGCTCATACTTGCTAGAATTGAGCATGATTTAAATATCTCATCTACGTTTTTCTTTTTAGTGTCGACTAATTTCTACAATGTGCTATCTAGCGATTCAAAAAGCAAATTATCAGAAATTGCTTCGTATGGACATGAAATTGGCTTACACTTTGACGAGACTCAATACAATATTCAAAATGAAGAAGAATTCTATCGACACTTATTGTTTGAAAAAGTGATACTTGAAAAAGCTATAGGGTCTAAAGTAAAATCATTTTCAAATCATCGGCCTTCTAAGTTTGTTCTTAACGGTTTAAGTGATAACAAAATTGATATGTTCAACGCATATGGAAAGACTTTTTTTGTAGATTCAAAATATTTGTCTGATTCACGAATGATATGGAGAGAAGACATAGATTTGGCATTAGCAAATCCAGATTACAAAAACTATCAAATTGGTATTCATCCTTTTTGGTATTCTGATACTAAAGAATCTCCAAGACAGAAATTCAATGAATATTTTAGACAGAACTTAATATCTATTTATAGGAATTTATATGATAATAACAGTAATTTTTCAGAAATCATCAGTGAAGATCAGATAATGGATGCGGTAAGTAGATTTATGAAGGAGGATAAAATATGAGCAGTTTTTTCCCAGAATTTAGATTAAAAAGCTTAGAAATAATAAAAAGATATATAGGATATACTTTTTCAGATATCTCAGTAAATTGTGTTTCTGATGCTGATAATGCAAAAAACAATTCTATTATTTTCTTTAATGGAGCAAACATTGAAATTAATCTTGCAATTAAAAATTCTTTAGTGATATTAAGAGAAGATTCTATAATCAAAAATCTTGATGAATCGAATTTTCTGCTTTATTCAAGTAATCCTAGATTGGACTTTGCAATTATATTAAATCATATTGCAAAATATAGCCCTAAAAAAGAGTATATCGAAAAGCATCTAAATATAATTATTGGTCAAAATGCAAAAATAGCAAATACTGTATATATAGAACCAAATGTGTTCATTGATAATGATGTGGTTATTGGAGACGGAACATATATTGAATCAGGAGCAAGAATTTTTTCAAGAGTGTCTATTGGGGAAAATTGTCGAATTGGATCAAATTCAACAATTGGTCTTAGTGGTTTTGGAGTAGAAATTGATAATGAAGGTAAAAGCTATAGAATTCCTCATTTTGGTGGTGTTAGTATTGGAAACAATGTAGTTATTTCATCATTGTGCAATATCCATGCAGGTACAGTTAATCCGACCGTAATTGAAGATTATGTTCAACTCGATGCGTTAGTTCATATTGGCCATAACTGCATAATTAAGAAATCCTCAATGATTACAGCTTGTGCAGAAATTAGTGGAAGTGTTGTTTTAGAGGAAAAATCCTATGTTGGGCCGAATTCATCAATAATCAACAAAATCACAATAGGTGAAAATACTCTTGTTGGTATAGGGGCTGTTGTTACAAAAAGCTTCTCAAAAGACAGTAGAATTGCCGGCAACCCAGCTGATTTGACATCAAACTTAAAAAATAAAAATACTATTATTAAGGAGTTAATTGCACAATATGGAAAAAAGAACTAGTATACTAAAGACAAAAATAGAAAATAAAACCGCTATCTTGGGAGTAATAGGATTAGGGTATGTTGGATTACCTTTAGCGGTAGAAAAGGCAAAAGCAGGTTATCAGACTATTGGATTTGACATTCAAAAAGAAAAAGTCGATATGGTCAACAGGGGAGAGAATTATATTGGAGATGTTGTAAATGCAGATTTAGAAGCTATTGTGAAAAGTGGGAAATTATCTGCTACCATGGATTTTTCAAAGGTTGCAAAAGCTGATGCTATATGTATCGCAGTGCCAACACCTTTAGATGCATACCAGCAACCAGACATTAGTTATGTAAAAGCGTCTGCGGAAAGTATTCTTCCTTTTATGCATAAAGATATGCTAATCGTATTAGAGTCTACTACTTATCCGGGTACTACAGAGGAATTATTAAAGCCAATTTTAGAAAGTACAGGTTTAAAATGTGGTATTGATTTTTATCTTGCATTTTCTCCTGAACGAGTTGATCCAGGCAATCTTTTGTATAAAACAAAAAACACTCCTAAAGTTGTAGGTGGAGTAACTAAAGAGTGCACTGATATTGCTGCAACTATGTATGAAAACATACTTGAAGCGCCAGTTCACAGAGTTTCGTCTCCGGCAATTGCTGAAATGGAAAAAATATTAGAAAATACATATAGAAATGTTAATATCGGTTTAGTCAATGAATTAGCTATGCTATGTGAAAAGATGAATATTAATATTTGGGAAGTTATTGATGCTGCAAAATCCAAACCCTATGGATTTCAAGCGTTTTACCCTGGTCCAGGATTGGGAGGACATTGCATTCCACTTGATCCGTATTATCTATCATGGAAAGCTCGTGAATATGGATTTCATACTTCTATGATTGAGTCATCAATGATGATTAATGATAGAATGCCTGAATATTGCGCAGAAAGAAGTACGAAAATTTTAAATAAATTTAAAAAATCTGTAAATGGATCAAGTATACTCATTTTAGGAGTAGCATATAAACAAGATATTGATGATTATAGAGAAAGTCCAGCTATAGAGGTAATAAATGAACTAGTTAAGTTAGGTGCTAATGTAGAGTATTTTGATCCATATATTTCCGAATATAAAGAGCACGGTATTACAAAAAAGGGATTACTTGAATTAACAATAGAAACACTCGAGCATGCTGATTTAGTAATTATTACTGCGGCACATACTAAAATTGATTACAATTTTGTTCAATTTCATTCACAAGTAATCTTTGATACTAAAAACGCAATGAAGAATGTTACAAACAGAGAAAATATTGAGTTACTATAAGGAGGCAGACTATGGCATTAAAATATGCTCTAATTGGAAATGGAAGAATATCCCCAAATCATATATCCGCTGCAATCAACAATAATCTCGACATTGTAGCTCTTTGCGATATAGAAATAAACAAGTCTAGAAAGCTTATTCAAGATTTTAATCTATCTGAAACTGTAAAAATCTATGATGATTACAAAAAGATGTTGCTATTTGAAGAAATTGATTTAATAGCCATCGCTACGGAAAGTGGGAATCACGCAAAAATTGCCATAGACTGCATTGCTGCAGGTAAACATCTCATTATTGAAAAGCCTATAGCTTTGTCTCTTAAAGATGCTGATGAAATCATAGAGTTGTCAAGAAAGAATAATGTAGTTGTCAGTGCTTGTCATCAAAATAGATTCAATAAATCTATTCAAAAGATAAGAGAAGCAGTCGAACAAAAAAGATTTGGGAAACTTTTTCATGCAACAGCGCACATTCGATGGAATAGAGAAGAGGACTATTATAAGCAAGCACCCTGGAGAGGAACATGGGAGCAAGATGGTGGCGCGTTGATGAATCAGTGCATTCATAATATTGATTTATTAAGATGGATGATGGGTAATGAAATTGAAGAAGTTTTTGCATACACGGATAATCTGAAACATCCATATATTGAGACTGAAGATTTGGGTATAGCATTAATAAAATTCAGAAACCATTCCTACGGATTAATTGAAGGAACAACAAACGTATTTCCAAAAAATCTGGAAGAAACCCTGTATCTATTCGGAGAAAACGGAACGATCAAAGCAGGAGGAAAAAGTGTTAATGTAATTGAAGAGTGGTTCTTTAAAGACCAACTAGATAATCCGAAAGAAGTCAAAGAAACATACAAAGAGCTTCCTCCAACTGTATATGGCTTTGGGCACACACCATTGTATCAAAATGTTATTTTCTCAATTCAAAATAACACAGAACCATATGTTACAGCTGAAGATGGAAGAAGAGCACTAGAACTTGTTCTTGCGATTTACTTATCCTCAAAAGAGAACAAACCTATTAGACTACCAATTTCGAATGTATCAACAATGGATTTTATTAAAGGGAGCGATTTTAAATGAAATTATCTGAATTGTTGTTAAAAACAGGATTTATATTCACTATTAAGGTTGATTCTGAATTCAAGTACTTAGGAATGGCAACATCCCAATTTAATGATTTCGGTGTACTTAGTTTTCTGGCTGATTCAAAATACTTTAATGATGTAATAAATAACAGAAATATTAGTTCTGTTATTACAACAGATGAAATATATCAATCAAATATTTCTTTTCCTAGTCACTTGGGTATTATTATTGCGGATAATCCAAAACAATTGTTTTATAATGTACATAATTTTTTAAGTTCAAGTGATTTTTATTGGAAACATTTTCCTACTGAAATTGATCCATCGTCTGTTATAAGTAAGAATGCAATAATATCTGGTAATAGTGTAAAGATTGGCCAAAATTGCACCATTGAGGATAATGTTGTTATCAATGAAGGTGTCCAAATCGGAGACAACACAATTATTAGATCTGGAACAATAATTGGATCAAACGGATTTCAATTTCTAAATACAGGAGTTGTTGTTACACAAGTAACTAGTAGTGGAAAAGTAGTTATAGGAAACAATGTCGAAATACAACACAATTGCTGTGTTGATCGTGGCGTTCTTGGTGGCAATACAATAGTACATGACTGGGTTAAAGTAGATAATTTTGTTCATTTAGCACACGATTGTGTTATTGGTGACAGAACTTTGATCACAGCAGGTGTTAAATTTGGTGGGAGAACAGTAGTTGGTAAAGATTGCTGGATTGGTATAAACGCAACTATCTCAAATGGGTTGGTAATCGGAGACGGAGCAACGGTCTCTTTGGGTTCTGTTGTTACTAGAAATGTTAATCCTGGAGACACAGTGACTGGAAATTTTGCGATTGATCACGTAAAATTTTTACAGAATCTGAAAAATATTAGATAGAACTATGTGAGGTCAAAATATGGAATTTAGAGATTTAAAAAAGCAATATTTAAATAATAAAGACGCATTTGATAAAGCAATCAGTCAAGTGATTTCTGAGGTTAATTTTATCAGCGGGAAAGAAGTGACTTTATTAGAAGAAAGTTTAGCTAACTTTGTTGGTGTAAAACATTGTATAACTTGTGCAAACGGCACAGATGCATTATCTATGGTTTTAACTGTTTGGAATGTCGGTCCTGGAGATGCAGTCTTTGTCCCCAATTTTACATTTTTTGCTACAGCTGAAGTAGTTGCCTATGTTGGTGCTACTCCTATATTTGTTGATATAGATGAAAAAACGTTTAATATGGATCCCATTCATCTTGAAAAGCAAATTCTTTCTGTGATAACTTCATCGAATCTAAAACCCAAAGTCATTATTCCTGTAGATTTATTTGGATTATTGGCTGACTATGAGAAAATTGAAAATATCGCAAGAAAATATAATCTATTGTTGCTAGAAGATGGTGCCCAAGGCTTTGGAGCTGAGTGGAAAGGAAGGAAAGCTTGCAGTTTTGGAAATGCAGCAACCACTTCTTTTTTCCCAGCAAAACCATTAGGTTGTTATGGAGATGGCGGTGCCATATTCACTAATGACGATAATTTAGCTTTGCGACTAAATTCCTATAAGGTTCATGGAAAAGGTGATTCAAAATATGACAATGTTGTTGTTGGTGTTAATTCAAGACTTGATACACTTCAAGCCGCAGTACTAATTGAAAAATTACATGTATTTACTGATTTTGAAATGATTGCAGTCCAAGATATTTACAATCATTACACAACACGACTTAAAGAATATGTGATCACTCCTTTTATACCTGAAAACTACATTTCTAGTTTCGCACAATATACTATTCAACTCAGATCAAAATGTGAGCGCGATTCAATTCAGTTATTCCTGAAATCTAAAGGAATCCCTACTATGATATATTACAATAAAACTATGGCTAACCAAAAAGCTTTCAGTTATTTGAATAATAATGATATTGAGTATCCTATATCCTCAAAAATAGTGGATAAAGTATTATCGTTGCCATTTCACCCTTATCTCACGTTAGATGAAATCACTTTTGTAACAGACTCAGTTATCGATTTTTTAAAAGATAATCGATAGAATAGCAAGGATTGATAAAATGAAACTTAAAGTATGCCATGTAACAAGTGCACATTCTAGATTTGATGTACGAATATTCAATAAAGAGGTTAGATCATTAAAGTCACAATTTGATATATCTATAATTGTAGGTGATGAGTTCCCAAACCAGACAATTGACGGAGTTGAGATTATTTCTACTGGATTCAAGGCGAAAAACAGATTGAGTAGAATGTGGCTTTCAGTTAATCATATTAAAAAGCTTTTAATAGTCCATAATGCTGATATCTACCATTTTCATGACCCAGAGTTATTGAGGTTAGTCAAGACGATGACTAAGTTGGGGAAAAAAGTCGTGTTTGATAGTCATGAAGATTATTTATTGACAATTGGAGAGAAAAAATGGATACCTATCTTTTTACGAAAAATAGTCCATTCTATGTATAAACACTATGAAAAGAGAGTCATTAAATTATTATGTGGCGCAGTTGTTTGTTATCACTGGACATATGACAGGTATAAAACATATATTGACAATGTTCAGTTGGTTTTCAATTATCCGATAATAAATAACGATAAACTTCCAATTATCGATTATGAAAGTAAAAATATAGCTTACGCTGGCGGTATTTCCAATCAATGGATGCATCACAATTTAATTGATGCTTTAGATGGAATGAAAGATGTCACTTTGTTTTTGGCGGGAAACGTAGATTCTATATATGGTCGAGAGTTGATGAAGAAACCAGGTTGGAGAAATGTTAGGTATTTCGGTAAAATCTCACACCAAGATGTTTATGAAAATGTCTATGGAAAATCATCAGTAGGAGTGGCCCTTTTGGATTATATCCCACAATGCATGAAAACCATTGGCAACTTATCAAATACTAAATTATTTGAATATATGTATCTTGGATTGCCAGTTATTGGAACCGATTTTCAGTTATGGAAAGAAGTAATTGAAGTGGAAAATTGTGGTGTTTGTGTCAACCCACATGATGTTGCTCAAATTAGAGAAGCAATTCTCAAATTAACGAGCAATCCAACTTTAAGTAAACAAATGGGAGAAAACGGAAAAAAAGCAATAAATGAAAAGTACAATTGGAATAATGAATTTATAAAATTAGAACTGGTTTATAAAAGAATTTTGGAGGACCTATAGATGATTAATGTGATTGGACTAGGATATATAGGATTACCGACTGCTTTAATGTTTGCAAAAAGCGGTGTTCAAGTTGTTGGAAGCGATTTTAATTCGGAATTAGTAGAAAAATTAAATTCTGGAGTTTTAACTTTTGAAGAAAAAGGACTAGATGAGTTATTTAAAGGTGCATTGAAAAAGGGGATTATTTTTACCACGGAGTATCAAACAACTAATATGTATATTATTGCTGTACCTACTCCTTTCTTACAATTGAGCAAAAAGTTGGATCCTACTTATGTAGTAAATGCCGTAAATCAAGTTCTTAATGTATGTGAAACCGGTGCAATAATAGTAATTGAATCTACAATTTCACCTGGATCTATAGATAAATACATACGGCCTGAAATAGCCAAAAAAGGATATGTAATAGGAAAAGATGTTCATTTAGTACATGCGCCAGAAAGAATTATTCCAGGAAACATGATTTTTGAATTAGAAAATAATTCTAGGACCATTGGTGCTGATACTGTTGAGATCGCAAATAAGGTCAAATCATATTACTCAAGTTTTTGCAAAAGCGAGATTGTTATTACTGATATTCGGTCAGCAGAAATGTCAAAAGTCGTTGAAAACACCTTTAGAGATGTTAATATTGCTTTTGCAAATGAGTTAGCAAAGATTTGCCGTTCAGATAATATGGATGTATATGAAATTATTAAAATTGCAAATAAGCACCCGCGAGTTAATATTTTGCAACCAGGGCCAGGGGTAGGTGGGCACTGTATCTCAGTAGATCCTTGGTTTTTGGTTGGAGATTATCCGGATTTAACAAATCTAATTCTAACTGCTAGGAAAATAAACGATTCTATGCCAATTCATGTTTTACATAGAGTTAGTGAAATCATGAGAGAGCATAATATTAAAGATGTAACTAAAGTTGGTTTATATGGACTTACTTATAAAGAGAATGTTGATGATGTTAGGGAAAGTCCTACATTGCAATTGATAGAACATATGGAAAGCCATTTGTCTTATGGAATTAAAGTCTATGATCCCTACATAAAAAATCAAATGGTTGAAAATCAATACTTTGATTTCGAAAAGTTTATTAAGGATATTGAAATCATTGTTATTATGGTAGGGCATAATGAAATTCGAAATAATCTCGATAAATTATCAAGTTTACTAATACTCGATACACGTAATATAACAAATGGAGAAAATGTTTATAAATTGTAACTTGGAGTGATAGATATGAAAAAAGTAATGGTAGTATTTGGCACAAGACCAGAAGCAATTAAAATGTGTCCTCTGGTAAACGAACTTAAGTCAAGAAAATTAATTGAAACCATAGTATGCGTAACTGGGCAACACAGAGAAATGCTAGATCAAGTATTGGGCGTGTTTAAAGTAGTTCCTGACTTTGACCTATCAATTATGCAGAAGGGACAAACATTATTCGACATTACCATAAATATTTTAGATAAAATGAGGGAAATACTAAAGTTGGTGAACCCAGATATTGTATTAGTTCACGGAGATACTTCAACAACATTTGTGACAAGTTTAGCTTGTTACTACATGCAAATACCTGTTGGGCATGTTGAGGCAGGACTAAGAACTTATGATATATATTCACCATATCCTGAAGAATTTAATCGACAAGCTGTCGGTATAATTGCAAAATACCATTTTGCACCCACTAAAGATTCTATGCAAAACTTACTAAATGAAGGGAAAGTACCTTCGTCTATCTTTGTAACAGGAAATACAGCAATTGATGCGTTAAAGACTACCGTTCGGGAAGGTTATCATCATGAGTTATTAGACTGGGCAAAAGGTTCAAGACTAATCATGATTACCGCTCATCGAAGAGAAAATTTAGGGCAGCCAATGGTTAACATGTTTCACGCAATCAACAGAATTCTTAATGAGTATCCTGATATTAAAGCAATATATCCGATTCATTTAAACCCGATAGTAAGACAAATCGCTAATGAGATATTTGTTGAAAATAAAAAGTTAAAAATAATTGAACCGTTAGAAGTAATAGATTTTCATAATTTTTTAGCTGCATCATATTTTATACTTACAGACAGTGGTGGAATACAAGAAGAAGCCCCCAGTTTAGGAAAACCAGTCTTGGTTATGAGAGATACAACAGAAAGGCCTGAAGGGATTAAGGCAGGAACTTTAAAATTAGTTGGTACAAATGAGGCAAACATATATAACAACTGTGTACTACTTTTAAACGATAGTGATGCATATAATAAAATGAGCAAAGCAAGTAATCCATATGGAGATGGTTTTGCGTGCAAAAAAATAGTTAATATTATTGAATCAGAATTTTTAATATTTAATAAGTATGGAGGACAGCACAATGATTGATATGATAAAGAAAAAATTTACTTTTGTAATCCTAACTTATAATCACGAAGATTTTGTTTGTGATCATTTAAATAGTATCAAATATCAGATTACTAGTTTTGGTATAGGAATGTCCTTTGATTTAATAATTGCAGACGACAACTCTACTGATAAAACCCAATGCATTATCGATCAGTGGATAATAAAAAATAAATCGTTATTTAATAGAATCAAATTGTTATATAATCAACAAAGAAGAGGAACATGTTACAATTTTTCCAATGCAATAAAAAATGTTCAAACTGAAATATTTAATTGTCTTGACGGAGATGATTTATATACTTGGAACAATATTTTTCCGATTTTTGATTATTTTGATAATTACGATGTAGTCTACACACCGATACTGAAATTTAAAGATTTGGTCTCTGGTTGGAATAAAAATAGTTTTTATACCTCTCTAGCTGATGTCAAATTTTACGAGTACAACAAAGCTAAGTGGAGTAAATATTATGTATCCCCTCCTTTCAGTTGTGGTCATTTTTTCAAAAAAAGTTTATTCACAGAAAGCTTACTTTCTTTCATAGAAAAATTTGATTTAATTGAAGACAGAGCTATGTGGATAAAACTTTTTGAAGAGAACCCTAGTCTGAAAATTAAACTATTAAATAACTTCCAAATATTGTACAGGGTAAATAATAGTTCAGTTATGCATACGATTAATTCGGATATTCGAATTGCTTACAGTTTTGATAGTATTAAACAGCACAAATTTGTATACGATTTAGTCACAAATAAGAAGATAATGAGATTTCATTTTAGAAGAGCTACTAGAGAACTTAAGAATATTTTCAAATTAAGGAGACCTCGAACAAATCTGATTAACATTTTTATTCATAAAATTCAAGTTTATACTTTTGTTATTAGTAATCGCAAAATAACATCTAAAATGAAACTAAATTCATTCAATGCCGAGTATAATAATTTTATTGCTTTTATAAAGGAGCAAACAGATGTTTAAAGTGAATCCTTCTATCAGAAAAATTACTTTTTCTACTGCTATTATTTGGATTTGTGGTATTTTGATTATTTTTAAAATGAATCCCTATTTTTCAATGACCACTTTCTTATCTGGAAAATTATCTTTTTTACCTGTATTCGCAATGGGAGGTTTTTTAGGATTAACATTTTTAATTATATTAAAAAGTCGAATTGGTTATAAAAAATTGTATTTAACATTTTTCATTATTTTGATATACATTCTTAATAATACAATTCCATATTATACAGTTACTTTGCAACAAGCGGGAAATTACCTTTTAGTAATTGCTTTTCTATTAATTCCAATAACTACTCAAGGTAAAATTTGGAATGCATTTTCTTGGATATTTGCTATATCACTTATACCAGGCATAATCATTATGATACTACTATCTTTAGGAATCAATTTACCTAGTCAGGTTCTTGTGCCTGAAAGCTCTATTACTGCATCGAGGGTATATTTTAATAACTACTTTTTTGCTATTAATATGCATTCATATACTTCGGGAACTCAAAATGTTTTACAAGGTATTTTCGATGAGAGAGGAGTTGTTGGTACTTTTGCAGTTCTTTTTCTTGTTGCTGACGAATATAAACTTAAAGGCAATATAAAGAATATAATTATATTTTTGTCAGGGATTTTATCTTTATCTCTAGCTTTTATAGTTATTACAGGAATCTATTTGGTTTTCAGATTATTGAAAAGACATAATTGGAAGAGCTTAGCAAAAATAGTTCTAATTTTCGTCTTATACATGATGTTTATTAAAATCGATTTTTCAAATCCATATCTAATTTATGTTCAAGATAGAATTGAAATCATTGATGGTCAGCTTTCTGGTGATAATAGAGTTACTCCATTATTTGATGAAGCCTACTCTCAGTACATGCATGGAGATACAGTTAATGTTTTGTTTGGATATGGGATTGGAACAGCTAGCCAAAATACCGCAATTGCGGGTAGTTCTTCATATAAAATTGCAATTATAGATTATGGATACATAGGTTTTTCTTTAATTGTTCTGTGGTTTTCTGCGACTATATTACTTTTATTCGAAAATAAATTTTCAATAATATTGTTTCTATTGGTATTCATTGTATCTCTTTATCAAAGACCAAATGTTATGAATATAGCATATATGGTTGCGCTATTTGGTGGAGCAGCAAATCTGGCAATTAAAAAGTATAATATAAGTCAAGGTCTTGATAGGAACATTGAATATGGGATTGAATAAAAAGAACAAACTTATTTTATTGTTAGAAAATTTTTTTGCATATGGACTGATCTCAGTTCTTGATAAGATTATTCCCTTTTTGATGTTACCTATAATTACAAGAATTTTACCTGACACATCGGCCTTTGGTTCATATGATTTGTTCAACACAATTGTTGGACTTGGAGTAGCAATTGCTGGCTTGGGAATCTTTGATGCAATGTTCCGTGAGTTTTTTGAGAGAACTGAGATAGAACATCAAAAATCAGTTACTTCCACATCTCTCCTAATTACAGGAATTTCTTCAATAATTTTAGGATTATTATTTTCGATTTTCGCAAAACAATTATCAATGCTGTTTTTCAATGACCCTAGTTTTTCATTGGTTATTTATTTATCTGTAATTGCGATAGTTATTTCTGTTTATGCGTCTATTGTAAGAGCACCAACAAGGATGCAAAATAAAAGAACAATTTATATTGTAAGTGGTATCATACAATCAATAATTTTGTATGGTGTTTCTATCTTTTTAATTTTCAGAGGTTGGAGTTTCTATGGATTAATCATAGGGTTTATCTCATCTTACTTATTTTTACTTATTTTCTATTTTTTTCAAAACAAAAAGTATTTTAGCTTTCGTTTCATTAATAAATCTACTGGGAAAGAACTATTAAAAATCGGAATACCATTAGTTGCAACATCAGTAATTTATTGGGTGTTTCATTCGTTAGATAGAGTTATGATAGCTAATATCATTGGACTACCCGAAGTTGGGGTGTATTCCGCTGGAGCAAAAGTTGCTTCAATAAGCAATATTGTTAGATTAGCTTTTGCTGGTGGATGGGGTTATTTTCTATACTCTTCCATGAAAGACAAAAATCATCACGAGACAATAAAACTTGTCCTTTCAATAGTCAGTTTATTGACATCAGTACTATTAGTTTCAGCATTGCTTTTTAAAAACACATTGATCACATTACTTCTTTCAAGTGAGTATTCATCGGCTAACTCTGTATTTATTTATCTTTTCATGTCTCCTCTTTTTCTAATTGCTTTTCAGATTATTAGTGATCAATTTATAGTAATAAAAAAAAGTTATCTCATAACAATCTCGTTATTTATAGGAGCGTTATTGAACATTCTTCTAAATCTTTTATTAATTCCGATTAGGGGAATTGAAGGAGCGGCTTTTGCAACTTTCTTTAGTTATGTAGTAGCCATATTAATTTCAATAATCATTGCAAGGAAATTTAAAATTGAGATTATTTCAGTTTCTTTTACTTTGAACATGATTTTGATTTCGATTTATTTGGGTTTAATATATATTCTTCATAACGAGTTTTTCATCTTGTTAATGCTTATGTTTTCCATATCTATTTTCATGATTAATTATAAACTAATTGTAACATCAATAAAATACGTAATAAAAAAAATTAAATTTAGAAAGGAGTAAGCTCACAGAGCTTAAACGAAAATATGAAAGGAATTATTCTTGCTGGAGGTAAAGGAACTAGACTATACCCAATTACAAAAGTTATTTCAAAACAGTTATTACCTATTTACGATAAACCATTAATTTATTACCCTCTTTCAGTATTACTGCTTGCTGGAATTAGTGAGATATTGATTATTTCAACTCCTCACGACATCCAATCTTACCGCGATTTGCTTGGTGATGGTAGTGATATAGGAATTAAATTATTTTACGAAATTCAAAAACAGCCAAAAGGATTAGCTGAAGCGTTTTTAATTGGAGAACATTTCATAGGAGAAGATAACGTTTGCTTGATTTTAGGTGACAATCTATTTTATGGACAAGATTTAACAGAAGTACTTAATCGAGCTAAATCAAGGAAATCTGGAGCAACTATTTTTGGTTATCCTGTGAAAAACCCCAAGGAATTTGGCGTTGTAGAGTTTGACAATAACTTTAACGTAGTCTCTATTGAGGAGAAACCAACTTATCCAAAATCTGATTACGCTGTACCAGGCTTATATTTCTATGATAATGATGTTATAAATGTTTCAAAAAAAATAATGCCTTCTAGTCGAGGAGAACTTGAAATTACTTCGGTAAATAACGAGTATCTTAAAAAAGGTAAATTGCAAGTCGAACTTTTGGGAAGAGGAATGGCTTGGCTGGATACGGGTAGTCCAGATGGCATCTTAAAAGCGGCTGAATTTGTAGAAGCTATTCAATCTCGACAAGGATACTATATTGCTTGTATTGAAGAGATAGCTTGGAGGAGAGGATTTATCACTCAAGATAAATTAAAGGAAATTGGCGAGAGCTTAAAGATGACAAACTATGGACAGTATATATTATCTTTAATTAGGAAGTAGCAATTTAGTCTTTATGAGTAGTTAAGGAGAAATATAATGAAAAATATTAAACTTATAAAAATAAATACAGTATCAGATCAAAAAGGTCAATTATCTTTTTTTGAATCCCAGAAAAATATTGAATTTGATATAAAAAGAATATACTATATTTATAACGCAAAAGAAGGGGTTCAAAGAGGATTTCACGCTCATAAACAATTAAAACAATTTCTTTTTTGCCCTTCTGGGAGTGTTAAACTATTTCTAGATAATGGATTTGAAAAATCAGAGATTATTTTAGATTCTCCAACTATTGGACTTCAAATATTACCTTGTGTTTGGAGGGAGTTTACTTTTCTCAAGCAACAATCCGTTTTAATAGTTGCTGCTTCAGAGTATTACCAGGAATCTGACTATATTAGGAATTATGATATGTTTTTAAATTACATAAAGGAGTATCAAAATGAAGATTAATTTTATCGATTTAGCCAAACGAACAAATTTACATATGAAGGAATACATGGAAGCTGTTGAACAAACGTTTAAAAGAGGAATATACATTTTAGGAGATGAAGTAAATAACTTTGAGAATAGATTCGCAAATTACCATAGCTTAGATTATGCAGTAGGGTTGAACAGCGGGCTAGATGCACTAATTTTCGCTGTAAAAGCTGTTGGTATAGGCAAAGGTGATGAAGTATTAGTTCAAGCAAATACTTTCATTGCAACAATTTTAGCTATTACTCAGTCGGGTGCAACACCTGTTTTCGTCGAACCTAATGAATTTTTTAATATTGATAGTTCTATTTTAGAAAAGTACATAACTCCGAATACTAAAGCAATTATTCCAGTACATTTGTATGGACAACCTTCAGATATGGTATCAATTATGCAAATTGCTAACAAACATAATTTATTCGTAATTGAAGACTGTGCTCAAGCACATGGAGCTGAACTTGCAGGTAGAAAAGTTGGAACTTTTGGTCATATTGGCTGCTTTAGTTTTTATCCAACAAAACCACTTGGTGCTTTTGGCGATGGTGGAATGATTATTACAAACAATCTTGAATATGCAAAAAAAATAAGAATGTTAAGAAATTACGGAAGCGAAAAAAAATATTACAATGATATGATAGGTTTTAACTCAAGACTTGACGAATTACAAGCATCATTATTAAGTGTTGGGTTAAACCATCTAGACGAAGAAAATGAAATGAGAATAAATATTGCCAACCAATACTTAACAAGAATAAATAATGATAAGATTATTTTGCCTTTAGAATTTCCTGATTCTAAATCTGTTTACCATTTATTTGTAATTAGAGCATCAAATCGTTTGGATTTGCAAAAATATTTGAGTACTAACAATATCGAAACTCAAATACATTATCCTGTTCCTCCGCATCTACAAAAATGTTATGAGTTTCTGGGGTACACGACCGGAGATTTTCCAAAAGCTGAAGAATACTCATCCACTGTTTTGAGTTTGCCAATTTACTCAGGCATGTCCCAAGATGATGTGAATTTTGTAATTGACGTAATTAATTTGTACTAAAAGGAGCGAATAATGAAAATACTAGTTACAGGTGGAGCAGGATTTATAGGTGGCAATTTTTGTCACTATTTGGTTGAAAAATATCCTAGTTATGATATTGTCACTTTAGATACATTAACATATGCAGGTAATATGGAGACTCTCCAATCAATCCTAGATAAACCAATGTTTAAGTTTATTAAAGGAGATATTACAGATAGAACATTCGTATATGATTTATTTGATAAGGAGAAGTTTGATGTTGTGGTCAACTTTGCTGCAGAATCTCATGTTGATCGGTCTATTGAAAATCCCGAGATTTTCTTAAAGACTAATATTCTTGGCACTCAAGTATTAATGGATGCATCATTAAAATTTGGAGTAAAAAGATATCATCAAGTTTCTACCGATGAGGTATATGGTGATCTTCCTTTAGACAGACTTGACCTATTTTTTACTGAAGATACCCCTATTCATACTTCAAGTCCTTATTCAGCATCTAAGCATCAGCTGATTTACTTGTTCAAGCATATAACAGGACTTTTGGATTACCTATTACTATTTCGAGATGCTCAAATAATTATGGCCCATATCATTTTCCAGAAAAACTGATTCCTCTAATGATTAAGAATGCTTTAGCAAATCAAAATCTTCCAGTATATGGAAAAGGTGAAAACGTTAGAGATTGGCTTCACGTATATGACCACTGTACTGCAATAGATTTAATTATACATAATGGAAAAGTTGGCGAAGTTTATAATATTGGTGGACATAACGAAAGAACTAACCTTGAAGTCGTTAAAACTATTTTAAAAGAACTTAATAAACCAGAAAGTCTTATAAAATATGTTACTGATAGAAAAGGCCATGATATGCGATACGCTATTGACCCTACAAAAATAGAGTCCGAACTTGGATGGAAACCCAAATTTAATTTTGATACAGGCATTAAACAAACAATTAAGTGGTATCTTGATAATCAACAATGGGTGAGCAATATTATTAGTGGCGAGTATTTAAGGTTTATGAAAGATTATTACAACTAGTAATTTTAAACATATTATGCCTAAAGTTACGACTTTCATAATAACACACTGTTCAAAGCATTGACTTTCATAAGCACAGACAGTCATTCATGGTACCCCAAGGCAATTATTATAGTAAATTTCATACTGGCGTACATCTCCTTCATGAAGATGATGTACGTGGCTTACAACAGTCTACTCTAAAGGGTTAAGGGTCCCTATACAATTCACTTTAGATAAAACGACTATTTTGGTGATATTTCGAGAGATCAAAAAGTTCACTTGACATCTCAATGGAGCCATTTTCATAGTAACCGACAGTTGTAAGTGAAGGGTTTCATAATAACCGACAGTCCTATCTAAAGGGTCAGGGCAAGATTCCCCACATTTCATTAACGACGTGTTAAAGCAGAATGATTTGGTCTTTATTGAGACAAATAGTGACCTTCAGATTGCTAAGTTAAAATCTTAATTTATAAGCTACATTATACCCAGTATCACTGAAAACAACATATTATCACAAATCAAATCCACAATGAGTGGATTTTTCTTTATCCACTAACTTTCTTATCAAACCTATCGTATATTGATTTTCCATACCACACATGCTATCATTATTTCATAATGAACACATTGGGGACATCATGCACCATTCCATTCAATACTTTAAAGGACAATTTAGAACCTATCAAAAACGTGTACTTGATAACGCATCATCTTATCTTGATGATGGTAAAATTCACATCGTTGCTGCTCCAGGATCAGGTAAAACGATATTAGGTCTTGAACTTATCTCCCGCTTACAAGAAAAGGCGGTGATTTTTTCGCCATCCATTACCATTAGACAACAATGGTTGGATCGCTATAAAACACATTTCATGCAAGATTCCACCCAAGAAGATATCTACCTATCATCATCCTTATTAAACCTTAAACACATCACATCAGTAACCTATCAAGGTCTTCATGCTGCGATGAATAAACTAATTGATAAAGAAGTTGATGAACTTTCTGATACCCCTGAAATCATTGATTACACATCTTTTGATCTCATCAAATCATGTATCCTAGCAGGCATTAAAACGATATGCTTAGATGAAGCACATCACTTAAGAAATGAATGGCATAAATCATTAGAGCATTTTATTAAAGCATTAGGTTATAACATTAAAGTGATTGCTTTAACTGCAACACCCCCTTATGATTCAAATGGTACTGAGTGGGAAAAATACATTTCTTTATGTGGTGAAATTGATGAAGAAATCTTTATTCCAGAACTCGTTTCACAAAAAACACTTGCTCCACATCAAGATTTCATCTATTTCAATTATCCAACATCATCAGAAACAAAGATGATTCAAGACTTTCGAGAAAAAGCATTCCAAACATTACACGTCATTCTTGAACAACAAGAATTTAAGTCAATACTTGCAAACATCTTTAAACACTATGAAAATGATCTTGATGTCATTTTAGAACGACCTAATGATCATATATCTTTATGGGTACTCTCTGATAAAGCAGGGATCCCTATTTCAAGGAAATTCATCAAAGATGTTACTTTGAAAAAGAACCTACCTTCGTTTGATATGATTCATGCTGAAAGAGCATTCAATTTCATCTTTGAACATGAAGATTTATTTCCTAATATAGATGCATATAAAAAGATGCTCCATCAAGCAAATCTGATGGAGCGAGGTAAAGTTTGTTTTAGATATACATCAAAACTCATTAAGACTTTAGTAACATCTACAGCGAAATTAAACTCCATGGTTGAGATCTTAAAGACAGAATATGAAGTATTAGGTGTCAACCTAAGACTTTTAGTTTTAACTGACTTCATTAAAAAAGAAAACATCAAAGATATTGAAACAACCAATGAACTTACCACCATTGGTGCTACTACCATTTTTGAAGCATTTCGAAGAGCACTTGGTGATAAGATTCATTTATGCATCTTAACCGGAACACTGGTAGTTCTACCAATCGCACTTGACGAACAGTTATCAAAAAGATGTTTACTCTATGACCTGAACTATACTAAAACGACACTTTCTTCACATTATATGATCTTAACTTTTAAAGGAAGCAATAAACATAAGGTATCCATGATAACATCACTTTTTGAAGATGGTTTGATCAAGGTGATTATTGGTACTGCATCCCTTCTTGGTGAAGGATGGGATTCACCATCCATCAATTCATTAATTCTTGCAAGTTATGTTGGATCATTTATGCTATCGAATCAAATGAGAGGAAGAGCTATCAGAATTAATCCTAAACAAAACAACAAAGTGTCTCACATCTGGCATTTAGTCTCGATTGAACCTAAACTATCAGATCAACAAGTGCTAGCACATAACGATTTAAAGATACAAGAGACATCATCAACAAAAGAAATCATATCTGCAGATTATGAAACACTCAAAAAACGTTTTGAATGTTTCATGGGTCCTGCCTACTCTAAGTCAGTAATTGAAAGTGGGATTGACCGTATTGATATCATCAAACCACCATTTAATGATAAAGCGTTTGATGACATCAACCGTCAAATGATTAGTAAAGCTAAAGATAGAGATTCAACAAGATTTTCATGGGATGATGCAATCATCCATGATGAGGATTATCAAGTCTTAGAACGTGTCCAAATCTCAGAGTTTAAACTTCCCAAATCCATGTCATTTTATCATTATGCAAGAGAGCTTCTAATAATAGTCATCATCACCATATTCGCTAGAATTGCTCCTTCAAATATTCAAATCAACTCTCTAACTGATTTCATCATTTTCGCATCATTTCCCATACTTTCAATTTTATTTTTACAAGGCTTTTTAATGCTTTTGAAGCATATTTCACCTGTGAAATATGTGGGTGCTATAGCAAAAGCTTTAAGAGATACATTAGCAGACCTTGATCTCATCGAAAGTAAGCTTTCCAAAGTTCGTGTGAATCACGATGAATACCACATTCATATCAACATCGAATTAGTGAATGCAACCCTTCATGATCAACATCTATTCACTTCACAAATGAAAGAACTATTATCACCAATTGATAATCCAAGATATGTGATCATCAAGAAAAATCTTTTAGGATATCAATACAAACAAAGTTTTAGTTCACCATCACTCATTAATAAACAAGAATATGCTTCAGTATTCAGTAGAAACTTAAAGAAAAGACTTAATCTTTATGATCATATCTACACAAGAGATATCCCTGGTAGAAAGCATTTACTTAAATGCAAGAGATATTCATTTATCAACAGAAATGATCAAGCGATTAAACGTTCAAACGTTTATTCGAAACATTAATGATAAGAGGAAAACGTATGATTAGAAAATTAACATTAGAGGATAAAGAAAATGTTTTATCCTATCTTTACAAAGAATCAACATATAACATCTTCATTATTGGAGACATTGAAACCTTTGGTATTGAAACAGACTTTCAAAGGGTTTATGGTGAGTTTAATAATAA
>Ga0265295_1003450_pt1 | contig 23025 bp, 13 predicted proteins | sample Munlansysbiofilm_FD_192503 | JGI IMG/M metagenome (GOLD analysis project Ga0265295, IMG submission 192503) | Leachate microbial communities from a municipal landfill in Southern Ontario, Canada - Methane capture system biofilm | ecosystem: Engineered > Solid waste > Landfill > Unclassified ...
CCAGCACCTCGGACATGCCTTGCAATTGCTCCGTGGAAGAAACGGAGGAAAATACGGCTTTTGCCTCGTCGGCCCGGGTCTGCAGTTCGCCGATGGCCGCGTGCAGCGCGCCTTCTCCGACGGAAGAGGCCATGGCCGAAGCCGTGGCGGAAAACGTGTTGGCTTTTGAATTGATGCCGAAAATCGTGGACCCGAGTCCGAGAAATTCCTCTTCTCTGTCTTTGATGACACCGGCAAGGCGGGGCAAAAGGATGGGTAGGCTACTGGCGCATTCCTCCATCACAGAACCCAGTTCTTGGAGAAGATGCGCTTTTTCGTGGGGCATGGACCGGTCCTTGTTCATGATGCGGGCCGGAGCATAAACTCCGGCCCGCGTTGTTTCTCGTTTTACGCTTCCATTTCTTCAGTACTGCGCAGAACCTGCAGTTCCTCGGGGGAGAAGACTCTGCCGATATCGAGGATCATGATGAACTCCTCGTTCTGCTTGCCCATGCCACGGATGAAGTCCGCCCTGATGGACGTACCCATGCGCGGCGGCGGGTTGATCTGGTCGCTGGTCATTTCGAACACTTCGCGGACCGAGTCAACTATCGCGCCCATATAGCAGTTTTCGCCTTCAACTTCCACATCTACTATTATGATGCATGTGTTCACAGTATCCTGGGTCTTTGGCATGTCGAACTTGATGCGCAGGTCGACCACGGGCACGGCATGGCCGCGCAGATTGATGACCCCGCGCATGTAGGCCGGCGTCTTGGGGATGCGGGTCACGGACACGAGTTCGATGACCTCGCGCACGGAACCCGTTTCCAGGGCAAAGACCTCCTCGCCAAGACCGAAGGTCAGGTACTGCAGGGTAGTGTTGTCACTCATGAGTCACCTCGACCTTTGGTTAGAAACGTTCGAATTCATCATCTTCATCGTCGCGTCCCATATCAAGGGCCAGGCCGCTGGCCGATCCCTTGGCGGCCAGGGCCTTGGGAGCCGCCTTGCGGGAAGCCTGCGGCCGTCCGCGATGGGCGGCCTGACGGGTGACTCTGGCCGTTGTAGCGCCCAGATGGAAGAAGGAGATGGAGGACTGCAGCTGCTCGGCCTGGCTGGACAGTTCTTCAGAAGTGGAAGCCATTTCCTCGGAAGCCGAGGCGTTCTGCTGAATGACTTGGTCAAGCTGCTGCAAGGCCTTGTTGATCTGTTCGGCACCGGCGTTCTGTTCGTTGGAAGCGGCGGATATCTCCTGCACCAGCTCTGCCGTGCGCTGAATGTCCGGAACCAGCTTGACCAGCATCTGTCCGGCCTGGTCGGCCACGCTGACGGTGGAGGAGGACAGCTCGCTGATCTCGGCTGCGGCCGTGCCGCTACGTTCGGCCAGTTTGCGCACTTCCGCCGCGACCACTGCGAAACCCTTGCCGTGTTCGCCTGCGCGGGCAGCTTCGATGGCGGCATTGAGGGCCAAGAGGTTGGTCTGGCGGGCTATCTCTTCGACGATGGAGATCTTCTCGGCGATGTTCTTCATGGCGCCCACGGCCTGAACCACGGCCTTGCCGCCGGCTTCGGCATCAAGGGCGGCCTTGAGGGCGATCTTTTCGGTCTGGGAGGCGTTGTCGGCGTTCTGGCGGATGTTGGAGCCCATCTCTTCCATGCTCGACGATACCTCTTCAACAGAGGCGGCCTGCTCGGTCGCGCCCTGGGAGAGCTGTTCGGCCGAAGCACTCAGTTCCTCGGAACCCGAGGCCACGTTGTCGGAGGCCGACTGCACCTCGGTCACGATCTCGCGCAGCTTGGCGACCATTTCGCGCAGCGCCTGGGCCAGGATGCCGACTTCGTCCTTCTGGTCCACGTCCAGTTTGGCGGTCAGGTCGCCCTGAGCCAGCTTGCGGGCGAATTCCACGCCCTGCTGCACCGGGCCGGTGATGCCCTTGGTCAGGAAAATGGCGGTGAAAATGCCGATGATGACGCCGACGCTCAGGCCACCGATCATGACCGTAGAGGCCGAGTTCAGATTTTCGACTGCCGTGTCGGCGATATGCTTGGTGCCTTCCATGCCCGCTACAGAAAAGTTTTGAGCAATCTCCAACACTTCGCCGCCGGTTTTAGTGCGAAGCTTGTTCAGTTCATCAACTTCAATAAAGCTGCGATGAAGAATATCTAAATTTGTTTTATATGTTTCGCCAGCTCCTCGAATATTTTCAAGTTGCTTGAGATTTGCTTCTAGGCGAGTTGTACTCTCAAGTTTTTCCAATATTTGAGTAATTTTAGGAAAAATCTGTATTGCTTCTTCAAGTAGCTTAGGATTGCGGAGGCCTAAACCTCGCCATGTTGTTACACGTACCGCATTGCCTAAATCAATAATAGTATTGATTTGAGTTATTTTTTGCAAGCGTTCAATTAATTTTTCTGGTGAAGAGACACTGCCAATTTCATTGACCATGGCTGTATTTTGGCTCTCCAGAAATGCTTCAGCATTTTGAAAAAAGACATCACCGGCGTCCCTTGCGGTAACTAGGGCTGAATCTTGAACCGTAAGCAACCTTTCAGTTTCAACTGACTGCTTTAGATATTCTGTAACTTTGACTTGAGCCAAACCAACGGATTCTCGCATTTTGACCAAAGCAGGATACTTGTCCGCGTGGGCTTTGGCCGTGTCGAGATTTCTTTGAACATCATCCAGTTTTTTCTTGCCCTCTGTTAGGAAGTCCGCGCCCTTAGTGAACGCATATCCACGCCATGCGTACATGGCCAATTGGGAGTTACGTTCGATTTCGCCCGCGATTCCCACTTCAGGCACATATTCTTGTGCCAGCCGGATGGAATCTCCCTCGACGGACTTCATGTTGAACACGGCCAAACCACCCAAAGCGCATGCGATAAGAATCAGAACTCCGAAACCTCCGCCGATCTTGATCCCCAACTTGATGTTTTTCATTCCCCCCTCCTTGTGAGTGAAACGGCGAAAATTCGCCTGCAAGGCTGCACCACGCTCCGAGTGGATAAATGTTGCCGATCTTGGGCCGATGCCAAGGCGGCCAGGCTCTTCCTACGCGGATTTATTGATCAAAAACCAGAAAAAAATGAAACCGGGGACTCATTGCGGACCGCCCGTAAGCAGTTCAAGAGCCTTTCGGGCTTCGATATCCTCTACAAAAACATCATAATGTAAAAGCTCGCCCCGGGCGTCGCGAACCACGCGGATGGTGCGGGAAGTCCAGATTGTGCTTCCGTCGGCGCGGCGAATTCGGCATTCAAATCCGAAAATTTCGTCCTGCGCCTGGATCATCTTTCGTAGCCGCTGCCAATCTTCAGCAGAATCAAAAAGCTCGGATGCGTCGCGCACGGCAATCATCATCTTGGCGGATGACTCGTAGCCGTACAGACGGGCGTAGCTGGGGTTCATGGACACGAACCGGCCACGGGCGTCCAACGTGCACATGCCGATGGGCGCGCTTTCGTAGATGGTGTGATACTTGGTTTTGATTTCGATCAGCGCCTGCTGAATCTGTCTTTTGGAGGTGATGTCGCGCACAAAGACGATAACCCCGGTGACCAGACCGCTTTGCGCATCCTTGATCGGATATGCGTTGAATTCGATGGCGCGCGAGGCCGTTGAGGACATGATTTCGAGTATTTCGAATTCATTGCAACCCGTGCGCAGGGTTCTGACCGCCGGACAGCGGGAGCAGCACTCGCCCAGACGATGAAAAGCCTGATGGCATTTGCGGCCCACGACGGGCATTTCTTCGGCATACCAGCGTGTCATGGTCTGGTTGGCGTAGCGAACCGTCATGTCCGGAGCGAGCACGCTGATTCCTTCCTCGATGCTGCCGAGCAGATTTTCAAGGAAAGCCTCGTTGGCGAGGATCTGCTCTTCGGCCGCCTTGCGCTCGCTCATGTCGTAGTTCGTGCCGATAATGCGCATCGGTGTCCCAATGCCGCTTTTCTCCATGAGCTTGCCTCGTGAGTGGATCCATTTGTAGGAACCGTCACTGCAGCGCAGGCGATATTCAAAATCATAGAAATCCGTTTCCCCGCGAAAATGGGCCGAAAGCATGTTCAAAGCCGGAACGCGGTCATCGTGGTGGAGCAGGGCTTCCCATTGCGTGATGGTCGGCGCAAGGTCCCCATCCTTGTAGCCAAGCATCGTGTACCACGAAGGTGAGCACTGCATTCTTCCGGACGGGACATCATAATCCCACACGGCTTCCTGCGCTCCCTCCAGAGCGAATTTCCAGCGCTGCTCGCTGGCCTCCAGGGCCTGCTTGGCATGCATAAGCTCCGTAACCTCGAACTGCATGTGGACGATCTGGGTCACGTTGTCATGAGAATCGAGCACCGGAGCGCTGCGCACCAGCCAATGCTTGCCGTCCGGGGACCTGTAGGTCCCGTTTTGCACCGTACGGGTCTTCATGGTCCGCCAGGCGGTGCTGAAAGCTCCCGTTTCGGATTCGCCTGGATTGTTTTGGCGTGCCGGCTCGATCTTCTCCAGATCATGGTGATCCAGAAAAGTGGCAGGGCTTTCGGTAACCGGCGAATTTGACCACAGAATGCGAAACTGGGAATCCAGCAGCGTCACCGACACGTCCTGCAGATTTTCCAGGATGGTGCGCTGCACCCGCTGCTGCTCGCGCAGTTGTGACTCCAGGACTTGGCGCTCCCGTATTTCGTCGCGCAGCAGGCGGGTCAGTTCTTCGAGTTCGTTTTTGCGCAGATCCTTGCGCAGGGCCGGAGCATCGGGCATGCTTGCGTTCTGCTTTTCAAGCGCTTCCACGCTGCCGAGAAAAAGCAGGGGATTTGAACGGATGAGTCCGGTGATACGATCGGACAATTTGCCGGACAGAGCCATGAGCAGATCCGGATCTTCTCCCAGAAGCCTGGCCAAGGCATGGATGCGCTCTTCCGTCAGGGGCGCGTTCTCACCGCGTTCCAGCTTGCTCAAGTAGGAATGATGGATGCCGATACGCTTGGCCACGCTCCGGATTGAATAACCGGAATGCTTGGCGGCGAGTGCTTTTCTGCGCTCGGTGAGATAACTTCCTAGTGCGCTCATGTGTCTATGATATGGTAGTCAGTTTTTCTTGGGCAAGCATTTATTTGTCGGACGCGCAAATTATTTATTTGAGACGTATTGCGGGCATGAAGGCCGCGTTTGTGCCGTTGTCGACAAGCCGTTTGTCTGACAAGGGGAAAATACCCACAAAAATAGTGATTTCTGGGGCAGATGCGTGACGGCGGCCCGCAGCCTGCACCGGCATGCATGACGATAGCGCTTTCGGCAGATTTTCAAAAAACATGTTGACCACAAAACATTGGCTATTTCATACTCGCCAACAGGGCCAGCTGAATGAGTAAAGGCGACCCGGCGCGTCCGAGCGAATCAGTCCCTCGGCGGCAAAGCCCGGATTCCCATCATCGCCGTGACCGCTTTCGCCATGAGCAAGGACAGGGAGCGTTTCCTGGACGCGGGTATGGACGACTACATCCCCAAACCCGTGAACATGAATACCCTGGTTGAAGCCATGGTGCAGGGTGGTGGAATGCAACAGGATGTGAGTGCAAACTTTTTGGGGGATGGAATGAAGAGTTCACGTTTGATCGACAGCGCAATCCCGCAGGCGCTGCGGTGCGTTGCGCGGCAGTTCCTCCCCCTCGTGCTGTTCTGTCTGTTCCCGCTCTCTGCCTTGGCAGAAGGGGAGCGGGTGCTTTTCATCAGTTCCTATCATCCAGGCTTTCCAACCTTCTTTCAGCAAACCGAGGGGCTGCGTACGGAATTGGAACCGGCGGGCATCACCCTTGATATCGAATTCATGGATACCAAGCGTTTTTCCGGAACCGAGTATGCGGCGCTTTTTTTGGAACATCTGCGCTTTAAACTGAAAAAAGTCCCTGCCTACGACGCCTTCGTCGTCGCCGATGACGCTGCATTGCATTTCGCTCTGGAGTACCGTCAGGAACTCTTCGCAGGCAGACCCGTGATTTTTTGCGGCGTCAACAATCAGGACCTGGCCCACGCATTGAGCGGTACTCCAGGCATCACAGGCGTCATCGAATCCATTTCAATACGTGAGACTCTTGAAGCCATGTGGCGCTTGAGGCCCGGGTTGAAAACGGTCTACGCGCTGGTCGACGGGGAGCCTGGCGGTCAGGGCGACCTGCGCACCTATCTGGCGCAGCGTGAGTTTTTTTCCGAAAAAAGCCTCCAGGTTCTGGGCCTTGACACCATGACCTGGAACGAACTTCGGGACAGGCTTTCCGCTCTGCGGCAGGATGAAGCCGTCCTGCTGCTTTCCGCATATCGTGACCGTGACCTTATAACCAGGTCCTTTGAAGATGCTTTGAAATTCATTCTGGAGCACACGCGCGTGCCGGTGTTGCATCTCTGGGAACATGGTCTAGGCCAGGGAATCTTCGGTGGCAGGATCATCTCGCACACGGAGCAAGGGCGCATCGCGGGCCAGTTGACCCTGAAAATACTGGCGGGAACGCCTGCTCATTCAATACCTGTGGTCGAGGGCAGCGAGGCCAACCGTTATGTTTTTGACCATGCGGTCCTGACCCGCTTCGGCATCAAGGAATTCCAGCTACCTTCGAGCAGCGAAGTCCGGGGCAAGCCTTTCTCCATCCTTTCCCAATACGGTACGGAAATTTTTGTCGCGGTCGTGTTTCTGGTTACGCTGATAGCCCTTGTGGCGGCCCTGATCAGTCACATATATCGATTGCGCAGGGCACAGGTTCAGATCACGGACAGCGAGAAACGCTACAAGGCCCTCTTCGATGCCAACGCCGATGGAATCCTGGCCGCCGACAGCGCGACTCGGCGTTTTGTTTTCGCCAACCCCGCCGTGTGCCGGATGTTCGGCTACTCCGAAGAGGAGTTTCGCGCGTTGAAAGTGGACGATATTCATCCGCAGGAAAATCTTGAAGAGGTTCTCGGCAATTTTAACGCCCAGGCCCTCGGACAAAAAGACACTGCGGAAGCGCTGCCCTGTCTGCGTCGGGACGGCAGCGTTTTCGCGGCCGATATCCGCAGTTTTTTGCTCGGGATCAATGGAACGTCCTGCGCCGTGGGCCTTTTCCGGGACGTGACCGAGCGCAGCCAGATCCTTGATGCCTTGCGTCAGACTCAGGAGCGTCTGGCACTGGCCATTGCCGGCAGCAATGACGGCATCTGGGATTGGGACCGGGTTGCCGACCAGGTCTATTTTTCCCCGCGCTGGAAGGAGATCATCGGCTACGAGGATCACGAACTGCGCAACGACCTGGAGGAATGGCGAAGCAGGATTCATCCCGAGGACAGGGAGCGGGTGCTGTCCGTGAACAACCAGTTTTTCAGCAGCGATGCGTCCCACTTCGTCGTTGAATACAGGCTGCGCCACAAGGACGGAACCTACCGCTGGATCATGGGGCGCGGCACGTGCCTGCGCGACAAGGATGGCGTGCCATGCCGCATGGCCGGTTCGCACGCGGACATCACCGAGCGCAAGGCCATGGAACTTGAACTTGTCAGCGTCCGCGACGCTGCCCTGGCTGCAAGCGTTGCCAAGAGCGCCTTTCTGGCCAACATGAGCCACGAGATCCGCACGCCGTTGAACGGGATAATGGGCATGCTGCAACTCCTTGCCTCCTCCTCCCTGAATGAGGAGCAGAAGAACTATGTGCACATGGCCGATGTTTCGGGCCAGCGTCTGACCGTACTTTTGTCCGACATCCTGGATATCTCCCGGATCGAAGCCGGTAAACTCTTGTTGACGGAGCGTGCTTTTGACCTTGAAGAGATGCGGACTTCCATTATAACTCTTTTTTCAATCCCCACGCAGAAAAAGGGCATCAAACTTGTCGTTGAGCTGGCTCCTGATCTTCCTCCACGGTTGATCGGGGATGATTTGCGGCTGCGGCAGATTCTTTTCAATCTGGTCGGGAACGCGGTCAAATTTACCAGTGAAGGTTTCGTGCAAACGCAGATCAGCGTGCTGTCCATCCAACCCGACAATGCATGCCGACTTCTGTTTTCTGTCCAAGACAGCGGCGAGGGCATCAGCGATGCGCTCTTGCCCATTATTTTCGAACCTTTTGTGCAGGGCGAGGGATCTTATGTGCGCCGCCACCAGGGGGCAGGACTGGGCCTGGCCATTGTCGGACGGCTCATGCACATGATGGGCGGGTCGCTGGCCATCGACAGTTCAAAGGAAGGTACGACGATATGTTTTTCCCTGAACTTCAAGATCCCGGAAGCCACGGCAAAAACAACCGTCGCACGCAAACATTCTGAAAAGACAGGGCACGGAAATCTGCGTATTCTGCTCGCTGAGGACGATCCGGTGAACATGTTCGCCGCGCGGCGCATTCTGGAGAAGGCGGGACATAATGTCACCCCTGCCTCGGACGGAGGGCACGCCATTGAACTGCTGCGGGAGTCGGAGTTTGACCTTATCCTCATGGATGTGCAGATGCCGGTCATGGACGGTTTGGAAGCAGCAGCAGTGATTCGTAAAGATCAAACCCTGGGGGACAAATCCCGCATCCCCATCGTGGCCATGACGGCCTACGCCATGAGCGGTGACCGAGAGAAATTCTTGTCCGGGGGCATGGATGGCTATATCGCCAAACCCTTAAGCTGTGAGACTCTTTACGAAATCATTTCCAATGTCGTTGCCCGAAAAAATATCGAACCGAAGCCATTTGCAAAAGGTGTTTCAAACAAAAAAGGCACCCTGGAATCCAATCCTTAGGAAGCATGATGCCCACACGAGAAAACGGCCTGAAGACTAATCCCGAGCAGGGACAGGCATCTGAAGATCTACTGCGTGAGCTTGAATCGCTGCGCCGCAGGGTGACCGAACTTGAAGGCATTACCTGCGCGGCAACACAGGCCGAGGAGACACTGGCTCACCAGGACGCGCTCATGCAGGCCATGCTGCGCAATCTGCCCCTGGATTTCTGGGCTCGGGATTTGAACGAGAACATCATCATACAAAGCGACGCCTCCGTGCGTCTGTGGGGCGATCTGTCCACCACCAGGGTCGATGACGCCGACGTTTCGGAGGAGATCCGCAGCACCTGGCGCTCGGTCAATGAGCGCGTCTATGAGGGGGAGGTCCTTGAGGGCCAAAAGGAATACGTCCTGCCAAACGGCGAGAAACGCATTTTTCACGACATCGTCGCTCCCATCCGCAAGGGCGACGAAACCCTGGGCATCCTCGGCACCAACATTGACATCACGGAGCATGTGCACAGCATCCTCGCCCTGCATAAAAGCGAGGCCCACCTGGCCTCCCTGCTCAATTCCATCGACGAGTCCGCGGCGCTGCTCGAACCGGACGGCAAGGTCATCACCGTCAACAAGACCTTTGCCGCCCGGGTGGGCAGGACCGTCGAACAATGCCTGGGCCGGTCCATCTATGATTTCATCCCCCCTGAAGCCGCGCAGACCCGCAAACGCATGGTCGAGGACCTGGTGCGCAACGCCCGGCCCGTGGCCTTCGAGGACAAACGGCATGGCCGCTGGATGCGCCACAGCCTGAGCCCGGTGCTCGGCTCCGACGGCTCGGTGGAGGCGGTGGCGATTTTCGCCATGGACCTGACCGAGCGCAGGCGTCGTGAAACCCTCCTGCTCGCCCGCCAGCGTCTCGGTGAATACGCCATCAACCATTCCCTCAAAGATCTCTTGCGCAAGGCCCTGGACGAGGCCGAAACCGTGACCGGCAGCACGCTGAGCTTCCTGCATTTCCTTGACGAGGAGCAGCGGACCATGACCATGCAGGCTTGGTCCACCAGGACGCTGCGTGCCGGCTTCATGGTCCAGGATAAAAACCTGCCCTATGAGCTGGGACAATCCGGGGTCTGGGCGGATTGCGTGCGCCTGCGCCAGGCAGTGGTCCACAACGACTACGCCGCCCTGGGATACAAGAAGGGGATGCCTTCCGGCCATCCGCCGCTGGTCCGCATGATGCTTTTGCCGGTCTTCCGGGCCGAGAAAATCGTGGCCATCGTGGCGATGGGCAACAAGCCGTCGGACTACACCGCCGAGGACGTGCAGGCCTTGACCGAGCTTGGCACCCTGCTGTGGGATATTCTGGAACACAAACGCGCCCAGGAGGAGCTGGCCAAGAGCGAAGCCCTCCTCAACATGACCCAGCGCCTGAGCCGCATTGGCGGCTGGCAGTGGGACGTGGCGCAGGGCGTCATGACCTGGACCCGGGAGCTCTACCGTCTGCACGGCTTTTCGCCCGATCAGTTCGAGCCGGGTTCGCCGGAGCATATCCAAAACAGCCATGCCTGTTACGAGCCCGAGGACCGGGAACTCATTCGCCAGGCATTCGAGAACTGCGTGACTCATGGCCTGCCCTATGACCTGGAGCTAGGGTTCACCCCGGTCGGCGGAGAGCGGATACGAATCCGCACCAGCGGGGAGGCGGTGTGGGAGAACGGGTGCGTGTCCAAGGTGCTCGGCACCTTTCAGGACATCACGGAAAAAAGGGCTCTGGAACAACGCTACGAGACCCTGTTCCAGAACATGCTGGACGGGTTCGCCCTGCACGAAATCATCTGCGATGCCTCAGGCCGGCCCGTTGATTACCGCTTCCTGGAGGTCAATCCGGCCTTCGAGCGGCACACCGGGCTTGCAGGCAAGGACATACGGGGCAGGACGGTGCGTGAAGTCCTGCCCCTGGTCGAAGAGGTCTGGATCGAAACCTACGGGAAGGTGGCGCTGACGGGAGAGCCTGCATTCTTCGAGGAATACGCCTCGGCCCAGGACAAATTCTACCAGGTCAGCGCGTTTCGTCCAACACCCATGCGCTTCGCCTGCATTTTCAGGGACATCACCGACCGCAAGCGCTACGAGCGGGACCTTCGCCAGGCCAAGGACGCCGCCGAGGCCGCCAATGTGGCCAAGTCGGAATTTCTGGCCAACATGAGTCACGAAATCCGCACCCCATTGAACGGCATCATGGGCATCCTGCAGGTGTTCGATTCCCAGGATCTTCCAGGCGAACAGAAAAAACTTCTCGAATTGGCCAACACCTCGGCCGGACGGCTAAGCGGCTTGCTCTCGGACATTCTCGATCTGGCCCGGATCGAATCCGGCAAACTGGCCATTCAGGCCGCGCCCTTCGATCCCCGCGAATTGCGGGCTTCCACCCTGGGACTGTTCGCCCTGGCCGCCCAGGGCAAGAACCTGAGCCTCGAATTCATCCTCGACGGCAACCTGCCGCCCATGCTGGTGGGAGACGAATCCCGGCTGCGCCAGGTGCTCTTCAACCTGGTGGGCAACTCTCTCAAATTCACCGGCGCCGGTTTCGTGAGGGTCGAGGTCGGTCCCTTGCCCGGCGGGACAGAGCCCAGGGTTCTCTTTTGCGTCACCGACTCCGGACCCGGAATTTCCGATCACCAGCTCAAGGATGTTTTCACCCCGTTTGTGCAGGGCGAAGATTCCTATGTCCGACGGCATCAGGGCGCGGGTTTGGGGCTTGCCATCGTCAAGCGCATCGTGGGACTGATGGACGGATGCCTGTGCGTGGACAGCGCCGCGAACGGGACCACGGTCTGTTTCTCCCTGCCCATGTCCGCCTCCGCCGCAGGCCAGGCCGCCATCCATGACCCGGCCCCCGTCAAGGGCGGAGCGGACGGCCATTTGGCAGGGCTGCGCATTCTCCTTGTCGAAGACGACGCCGTGAGCATGTTCGCGGCCCGGCGTGTCCTGGAAAAGGCCGGACACGCAGTCCGCACGGCGTCGGACGGCAGCGAGGTGCTGCCGCTGCTACGGGAACATGATTTCGATGTGATCCTCATGGACGTGCAGCTGCCGGTCATGGACGGGTTGCAGGCCACGATGGGAATCCGCGCCGAAACGTCCCTGGGAGACAAATCCCGCATCCCCATCGTGGCCATGACGGCCTACGCCATGAGTGGAGACCGGGAGAAGTTCCTGGCCGCCGGAATGGATGACTACATCGCAAAGCCTGTCAGCGCGCGCGAATTGCTGGACGTGCTGCGCAGGACGGGAATTCGCTTTCCGGAGAAATCATGAATCGACATTGTCTTGAATTTATTTCGGGAATAAACCAGCCATGACCAAAACCATGCTCCTGAAAAATAATGGGGACCTGCGTTTTGAAAATTTCTTCGATCTGCAGGAGGTCCAGAATATTCAGGACAACTTTGCCATGGCTACGGGCGTCGCATCCCTGATCACCTCTCCTGACGGGATTCCATTAACCAGGCCAAGCAATTTCACCCGGCTCTGCAGCCAAGTCATCCGAGGGACCAGAACCGGAAGCGAGAACTGCATGCGTTCCGACGCTCTGCTTGGCGCGTACAACCCCCACGGCCCGAGCATAAGACGTTGCATGAGCGGCGGGTTGTGGGACGCAGGCGTGAGCATCACCGTGGGCGGCAGGCATGTCGCCAACTGGCTCATCGGGCAGGTGCGTTCCAGCCTCACAGACGAAGAAGCCATGCTCGGCTATGCGAAAACCATTGGTGCCGACCCGCAGGAATACCGCGAGGCTATGAACGCGGTGCCTTTCATGGAAGAGGAGCAGTTTCGCCGGGTGGCCGATGCCCTATTCGTCATCGCCAACTCCCTGTCCGAAAAAGCCTATCAGCAAACCATGCTGCTGGAGGAAAAAAAGGAGCGGCAGAAAATGGACGCCATGCGTGAGATGCTCATGGATCGCAGCCTGGACGCCATTATCGTTGTCGACCAGAACCATCGCATCATCGAAGCCAACAGGCGCTTTGCGGACATGCTCGGCTACACTCCCGCCGAGGTGCTGGGTTTGCGCACCTGGGACTACGAAGCGAACATGACCGAAGGGATAATAAAAGAGCTGTTTTCCGATTTTTCGCAAGTCAATTCGGTTTTTGAGACCAGGCATCGCAGAAAGGACGGGTCGATCTTCGACGTGGAGGTGACCACGGCCGGGGCCAGCATAGACGGCCGCTCCTGCATCCTGGCCTTCAGCCGGGACATCACCACGCGCAAGGAGGCCGAGCGGCAGCTCCGCCAGAGCGAAAAGCATTTCCGGGCGCTTTTTGAACTGAGCCGGGACGGGTTCATCCTGGCCGACGCGGAAGGACGCTTTCTGGATGCCAACAAGGCGTACTGCGACATGACTGGCTATTCGCTGCCGGAGCTGCGCGCCCTGGGCGATTTCTACGCGCTCACACCCGAGAAATGGCATGACTGGCAGCGGGACCAGATCTGGACGAGGCTGTTCACATCCGGCGACACGGGGGTGTACCGGAAAGAATACGTCCACAAGGACGGGCACGTGTTCCCGGTGGAACTGCGGGATTTCGCGGTCCACGACGACCACGGCTTCGTCAGGTACGCTTGGGGCATCGTGCGGGACATTTCCGAACGCGTGCGGACCGAGGAGCGGATGCACGCGCTGATGCAGATGGTCGAGCAGAGTCCGGTCTGCATCGTCATGACCGACCCGCAAGGCAACATCGAATACGTCAATCCCAAATTCACGGAGCTTTCGGGATATTCCTTTGACGAAGCCCGGGGACAGAATCCCCGCATTCTCGGTTCGGGTTACAAATCGCGCGAAGAGTATCAGGAGCTTTGGCACACGATCGAATCCGGTCAGCAGTGGCGGGGCGAGTTTCGCAATCGCCACAAGGACGGCAGCCTGTACTGGGAATCCGCCCTCATCGCGCCCATCCTCGACCCTGATGGACTGATCACCCATTATGTGGCCATCAAGGAGGACATCACCAAACGCCGCCATACGGAAGAGGAGCTGCGCAAGCGCGACATCAACTTCAAGAAGATCGTCGACATCCTGCCGCAACTGGTCTCGTATATTGACAAGGATCTGCGCTACCGCTTTGTCAACGCCACGTATTCCAGTTTTTTCTCGCCCGGGAACCTTATCGGCAATACCGTCCCGGAGGTCATCGGCGAAAAGGCTTTCGAGGCCACTCGGGGACATATCGAACAGGTGTTCCAGGGCAAGACCGTGCATTACGGGGCCACGTTGACGTATCCGGAACTGGGCGAACGCTTTGTCGATGTCTATCTGATTCCCGATTATTCCAGTCATGGGGTCGTGGACGGCTATTACGCGATTCTGAACGACCTGACCCATCTGAAGCGAATCGAGGATTCCCTGCGTCTGGCCAAGGACGAGGCAGAGGCCGCGAACAAGCTCAAGTCCGAATTTCTGGCCAACATGAGCCACGAAATCCGCACGCCCTTGAACGGCGTCCTCGGCATGCTGCAGCTCATGCAGGGCTCGAACCTGGACGCGGAGCAACAAGAATGCCTGCACACGGCCATCAAATCATCGGAGCGCCTGACCCGCCTCCTGAGCGACATTCTCGACATTTCAAAGATCGAGGCGGACAGGCTGGTATTTCGGGAGCATGCCTTCGACATCATGGATGTCAAAAAGGCGCTCACGGAATTGTTCGGACAGACCGTAAAGGACGCAGGCATCACCTACTCCGTCAGAGTGGATCCCCGCCTGCCGAAAGAGGTCCTGGGCGACGAGGCGCGACTGGTGCAGATACTTTTCAATCTGGTCGGCAACTCCCTCAAATTCGCCGACAAAGGCAACGTGACCGTCGACATCGCGCCCCTTCCGTTCACGGCGGGCGCACCGCTGCGATTACTTTTTTGTGTCACCGACACGGGCCTTGGCATGTCGGAACAAACCCAGCGCGACATCTTCGAACCTTTCATCCAAAGCGACGGCTCCTACACCAGACGTTATCAGGGAGTGGGGCTGGGGCTGACCATCGTGCGCAAGCTCGTGCAGCGCATGGGCGGAAGTCTCTGTCTGGATTCAGTGTCCGGGCAGGGTACGTCGGTATATGTTTCCCTGCCGTTTAGGCTGCCGCCTGATCGCAGCGGGGAAGATGTCGCGTCCTGCGGACAATGCGATGGGGTGCCCGGCCTGCGCCTGCTCATGGTCGAAGACGATGCGGTCAATCTGCTTTGCGGACAGCGCCTGCTGGAAAAATCAGGGTATGTGGTCACAACGGCCCGTGATGGCCAGGAGGCCCTTGAAGTACTCATGGTCCATGATTTCGATCTGGTGCTGATGGACATTCAGATGCCGGTGCTGGACGGAATCCAGACCACCCGGGCCATCCGCCATGCCGCGCCTTTCGCGCACGTATCAACGATCCCCATTATCGCCCTGACCGCTCACGCCATGGCCGGGGATCAGGAAAAATTTCTGGCTGCCGAAATGGATGGCTACCTGAGCAAACCTTTTGACATTTGTAAAATCAACCAGGAAATCGCCAGGGTCGTGTCCCTGCCCCGCAGGGGAGCGCGCCAGGCGGATTGACGCAGACGAAATTTTGAGAAAAGGCGCCGGCCTGCTCCGTAAAAGAGAGCCGGGCCGGAGGAAAAAAAGCCAACCCTGAAAATATAAAACCATGAGGCCACTGCAAAAGATCGCGAAAGAGTCTGAATGACATTCCCGCAAACGCCTGTCCAAAATGGGCAAGTGGAAGTTCATTCATTCCAGGCGGTTAAAAAGACACGGATTCCCTTCTTCAAGGGGATGACGACTTTTTACAACAATCCCGTGCAACCATCATCCTGTTCGTCTTGAAATACCGTCAGAAACAGAGAGGTCTGAATGCGAATACTGATCGTTGAAGATGATTTTGTCGGCCGCAAGGTCATGCACCAACTGCTGCTCGAATACGGAGAGTGCGATGTCGCCGTGGACGGAGTCGAAGCCGTCAAGGCTTTCGAACTGGCCTGGGCGGCGAACCAGCCCTATGATGTCATGTTTCTGGACATAATGATGCCGAACATGAGCGGGCATGAGGCGTTGAAGATCATCCGGGACCGGGAGAAGGAGCGCGGCGTGACGCCGCAAAATGAAGTGAGGGTCATCATGACCAGCGCCCTGGATGACGTGAAGAACGTGACCCAGTCCTTTTTTCAAGGCGGGGCTTCAGCCTATCTGGTCAAGCCCATCGAACGGCGCAAGGTCATCGAAGAGCTGCGCAAACTGGGTCTGGTGTAATCCGCTTGTGCCGAGCCGCCGATCATGATCGGCACAATTGCAGAATCAGGGGCGCGATCTGGGTCAGCGGTGCGATCTTATCCACGCCGCCCAGTTTGATGGCCTCGCCGGGCATGCCGAAGACAACGCATGACGCCTCATCCTGGGCCACGGTCACGGCTCCGGCCTCGTGCATCTCAAGCATGGCTTTGGCCCCATCGTCGCCCATGCCGGTCATGATGACGCCCACCGCGTTTTTGCCCGCGTAACGCGCAGCCGACCGAAAGAGCACGTCCACGGAAGGGCGATGCCGGGAAACCAGCGGTCCCTCCTTGACCTGCACGTAATATCTGGCGCCGCTGCGTTTAAGGAGCATGTGCAGATTGCCCGGGGCGATGAGGGCCTGACCGCGCAGCACGGTGTCGTTGTCGACGGCTTCCTTGACCACGATGTCGCACAGGGTATTCAGGCGCTGGGCAAAGGCGGCCGTGAACTTCTCCGGCATGTGCTGGACAATGACGATGCCTGGGCAATCTACCGGCATGGACTGCAGCAGGGTCAAGAGGGCCTCGGTCCCGCCCGTTGAGGCCCCGACCACGAGAACCTTTTCGGTGGTCTGGATCATGGCATTGGACGCAGCCTTGGGCAGCATGACGTCGGCGTTGAGTTTCTGGCTGACTTTTAAGGTTCGGGGGACATACTGTTTGACCTTGGCCTTGGCTGCGGCCTTGACCTCGTCGCAGAGCATGATCCGCGACTCTTCCATGAACTGCTTGGTGCCCACTTTGGGCTTCTGGATGATGGACACGGCACCGTATTCCAGGGCCTTCATGGTCGTTTCGGCGTTTTTTTCGGTCAGGGTGGAGCAGATGATGGTCGGGATGGGGTGCTGGGTCATGATCTTTTTGAGGAACGTGATTCCGTCCATGCGCGGCATTTCCACATCCAGGGAAAGGACATCCGGGGTCTGATCGCGCATGATCTCAGCCGCCGCGAAGGGGTCTCCCGCCGCGCCGATGACCTCGATCTCCGGGTCCGAGGAATAGATGGAAGTCAGTGTCTGGCGGACCAGGGCCGAATCATCCACTATAAGAATCCGTATTTTATTTTTCATGCACTCTGGCTCCGGATTTACATACAACAAACTGATTTTTTTATTTATATATCGTTACGGCCAGAGAGTAAACCAGGAAATGGATCTGAAGTGCCTAGATCGCCTGATACAGTGCATGATCCAGATGGCGAAAACCCGGCATTCGCGGCATGCGTGCCCCCAGGACCAGAATGCCTCCCGGAGCCAGATACTGGCGGAGACGGCCGGCCAGGGCCAAAGCCAGGGCGGGATGAAAATGGTGCAGTACCTGACGGCAAACGATGACATCCATTGGTTCGCGCAGGGCGAAGGACTCGAAAATGTCCTGACACCGGAAATTGACCATGTCACGCACCCCGGGCCGCAGCCGGACCATGTTCGTGGCGGAGTTGCGACTGCGTAGGAAATAGCGTTTGATCAGGCTTTGCGGCAAATCCCGGACGCTGGACGAAGAGTACACCCCGCGTTTGGCTTGGCTTACGTTGACGGGCAGGAAATCCGTAGCCAGTATTGAAAAGTGGAGGCCGGCGTGCTCTTTGGTCTCTTCCAGCAAGGTGATGCACAGGCTGTAGGCGTCGAGCCCGCGATCACAGCCTGCCACGAGGAACGAGGAGAGCGGAGTGGACCCGTTGCAATGATGATCGGCAACGATTTCCGCCAAGAACTCAAATTGCCGGACATCATGCAAAAAGCCGTGGTCCTTGCCGAGAGCATCAACAAGATAGGGCAGTTCCAGCCGCAGACCTGAGCGAAATGTGTTTTCTTCTGATGACATCTGCATTGAGAAAGGTTATTTTTATTCACAACATCGGCACTGCCTTCAACATACACCCAAGGTTTCCCAGTCCGCAATGCATAGAACAGCAAAAAACAAGATCACCACACCGCCCCAGGCCATCGACGGTCTCGAAGACTGCCGGGAGCTGCCTCATGACTACCTGCTGGTCGGAAAGGGAGGAATTTACAGCTCCCCGACTCTAGTGCAGACGGTGCTCGGCTCGTGCGTTTCCGTGACCATGTATTGCGCGAAATACCGCTGGGGAGGAATTTTTCATGCCCTGCTGCCGCGTATCGGCGATTTTTCCGCAAGCCGGACCAACGGGGATTGTTACCGCTACGTCGATGCGGCCATCTGGAAGCTGCTTCGGGAGTTCGCCAAATCGGGAATTTCAGCAAAAAGCCTGGAATGCAAGGTTTTTGGAGGGGCCTCGCCGTTGCATCAGAACTGCGATGCATCGGCCGGAAACCGAAACGTGCAGGTCGCCATGGAGATTCTGGCCGACGAGGGCGTGACCGTCAGCGCTTCCAGCGTCGGCGGCAACGGCGGCCGCAAGCTTTTCTTCCGCACGGACACGGGCCTCGTCCTGCAGAAACGCTTTCAGGTCAAAACCTGCAGGGATTGCGGGAGCTGATCCGGCGGTCCGCCACCTCGAAGACACGAAAATCCCGTCATACATCCCCGCAGCGCAAATGATCCGTAGGGGCGTTGGGGCGGGACGTAAAGGCGTTGGGGCGGGACGTAGGGGCGTTGGGGCGGAACGTAGGGGCAAAAAATTTTTTGCCCCAACAATTTTTTGCCCCTACGGTGAACGCCTAAACACAAAATCCGTCCTCAACCCGGTCTGTCCTAATCCACCCAGTCAAACGTCCTGGTCACGGCCTTTTGCCAGCCTGCGAACAATTCCCTGCGTTTTTCTTCCTTCATGTCCGGAATCCAGCGTTTGTCCTCTTCCCAGTTGTTGTAGAGCTCCTCGCGGCCGGACCAGAAGCCCGAGGCGATGCCTGCGGCGTAGGCCGCGCCCAGGCAGGTGGTTTCGGCCACCTTGGGCCGGACCACGGGCACGTTCAGGATGTCCGCCTGGAACTGCATGAGCAGTTCGTTGAAGACCATGCCGCCATCGGCTTTGAGGGTTTTCAGGTCCACGCCGGAGTCCTTGTTCATGGCCAGAACGATGTCCTTGGTCTGGTAGGCTGTGGCCTCAAGCACGGCCCGGGCGAAATGGTTGCGGTTGATGTAGCGGGTCAGGCCGACCATGACGCCGCGCGCGTCGGGCCGCCAGTATGGGGCGTAGAGACCGGAAAAGGCCGGGACAATGTACATGCCGCCCGTATCCTCAACTTTCCGGGCCAAAGCCTCTATCTCCGGGGCCGACGAGAACATCTGCAGGTTGTCCCTGAGCCACTGCACCAGAGCCCCGGCAATGGCGATGGAACCTTCGAGGCAGTAGGACGGCTTGCGGCCGCTGAACTGGTAGGCCAGGGTGGTGATGAGGCCGTGGCGGGATTGGATAGGCTCATGCCCGGTGTGCATGAGCAGAAAGCAACCCGTGCCGTAGGTGTTCTTGGCCTCGCCGGGCGCAAAGCAGGTCTGGCCCACAAGGGCGGCCTGCTGATCGCCCACGGCTCCGCAGACCGGCACGCGCGCGCCAAGTGGACCGTCCTCGCTGGTGGGGCCCCAGGTCTCGCTGTCGGAGGAGGGCACAATGCGCGGCAGACCCTGCAGCGGTATGTCCATGATCTTCAGAATTTCTTCGTCCCAACTCAGCGTTTTGAGGTCCATGAGCATGGTCCGGCTGGCGTTGGTCACGTCGGTCACGTGTGCCCCGCCTTTGGGGCCGCCGGTCAGCCACCAGATGATCCAGGTCTCAATGGTGCCGAAGAGGGCGTTGCCTTTATCTGCGGCCGCGCGGGCCTCGGGCACGTTGTCCAGAATCCAGCGCATCTTGGGTCCGGAAAAATAGGTTGCGACCGGCAGTCCGGTTACAAGTCGGAAACGGTCCTGACCGCCGTCGGCCATGAGCTGCTTGCAGATTTCGTGAGTGCGGGTGCATTGCCAGACAATGGCGTTGTAGAACGGCTTGCCGGTGAAGCGGTCCCAGACCACGGTGGTCTCGCGCTGGTTGGTGATGCCGATGGACGAGAGCTCCGATCCCTTGATTCCGGATTTGGCCAGCGCTCCCCGGATGACGTCCTGGGTGTTGTTCCATATCTCCATGGGATCGTGCTCGACCCAGCCGGGCTTCGGATAGATCTGTTCGTGCTCCTTCTGGTCCATGCCGACGATGCGGCCTCGCTCGTCAAAGATGATGAAACGGCTGCTGGTGGTCCCCTGATCGACTGCGCCTACGTAGCGGGCCATGTGCTCTCCTCCTTCTGGGTGTTTTGCTCTTCCTACAGAATTTCCACGCGTTCTCAAACCACGAAGCGGGCCAGTACGTCGCCGGGCTGAATGCCGAGCACGTCCGGGCTCAGCCCAAGGGCCAGGCCCAGAATCCGGGAATAGAGGACGGCCGGTATGGTCTGTGGCCTTTTTTGGTTCTCGCTGCCGAACTGCAACTGACAATACGTGCAGGCAGTGGCCAGCAGATCCGCACCGGATGATTTCGCGCCCGCCATTTTCTTGGCCACCAGCAGATCCGCGATGTTTTCGTCACGCCCACGAAGCGGATAGCCGCAGCACTCCAGCCGCAGGTCCCAGGGCAGGGGAGTGGCGCCGGTGGCGGCGACCAGACGCTCGAAGATAGTCGGCGCCAGCGGATCGTCGAAGTGGGTGATGTTCTCGGGCCGCAGGGCATGGCATCCGTAATGACAAGCAATTTGCAGCCCTTTGAGCGGCTGGCTCACTACGCTTGCAACGCCGCCCGGAAGGTCGTCGAGGACCTGCAGGAAGTGTCGGACGCGGACCTTATCCGGAAATGGAAGCCCGTCTTCACCTAGCATTTTCTTCATGCGATACTTTAGCTTTTCATCCTGATTGGTCTGATGCCGCGCCTGCTGAAGATTGCCGAAGCAGCATTTGCAGGGCGTCATCAGATCGAGGCCGAGGTTTTCAGCCAGAGCCAGGTTGCGCAGGGCGGAATAGACGGATGCGTCCCGGCTCTCGTGGCGCACGGGATAGCCGCAACAACTGAATTCGGGCTTGGCCAGCTCCAGTCCCAGGTGCGCACAGACGGCCTCGACACTCTGGCCGTGGATCGGGAGGTGATGAGCGATCTTGCAGCCCGGAAAATAGGCGTATTTCATGACCGGCCCTCTTTCTTGCGCAGGATTTCCGCGCCCAGTTGCCGCAGCTCGTACAGAATGTCGGCCACGGGCACGCCTTGGGGGCAGTGCTCCTGACATTTGTAGCAGGTGGTGCAGCTCCAGACCATGCGCGCCCCCAGTGTCTGGGCTTTGAGGCCCATGCGCAAAAGGTTCATGATCTGCTGCGGGGCGAGGTCCAAATCGCGGGACGGATCTTCGCTGACCGCGACCACGGGGCAGACTCCCGTACAGGTCGTGCACTGCACGCAGCCCCAGAAGGATTCGGCCCGGTCCGCAAGACCGGCCCCTGTACCGCCGATCCTGCCCAGATCGCGCGAGCCAAGCTCCCTGGACCATTCACCGGCCGTTCGCTTGCGGATTTCACCGTCCACCCCGGCCCGGCCCGCCTCGGCAAGCGCTTTCTTGGAGGCCATCCAGAGGTCCTGCAGGTCGATGCCGGCGGAGCAAACCTCCGTGCAACGCAGGCATTCGGTGCAGATGTGGCTTCCCTCCGTCAAAGAGCCCGTGCGGGCGGGCGAAAGCCTGCCGCCCAGATAGCGGCGCAGATCCGAGAGCTTGTCCATGGGCAGGATGTCCGCGTTGCCCATGACCCTATGGATCGGCGCGACGCTGCAGTGCAGGCTGCATTGGCCGCAGCGGGTGCAGGCGTCCAGGCCCAGGCCGCGGATGAGGGGGGGCGAATCCGCCCGGCTGTTCACGCGTCCGCCGCGCGCGAGCAGGTTGGCTCCCGTCGCGACGGGGTGAAAGAACTTGCCCCAGGGCAGAAGTCCAAGGGCAAGAAAGGCGAGGCCGACGTGCGCATACCAGAACAGGTCGCGCCCCTGGTCGGCGATATGCCAGGCGGCGGGCACAAGCGCGGTCATGGAGCGGGAAACAAAGGCCGAGGATGTGGGGGCGTGGCACCCGGCGCAGTGGTCTTCGTGCAGCTCGGCGCCAAGCTCCATCATTTCAGGGGCTGTCGGCATGAATTCCCTGAAACGCACGCCGTTTTCCCTGGCCCAGTAAGCCTTGAGGGAGATCAGCTCGCCGGGTTCCTCCTCGACAAAATAATCATCCGTCATGCGCGTGAAATCGCCGGCGGACATGATCTTGAATGATTCCAGGAAAAAACCGGAAACGAGCAGGCCAAAAACCACCGCAAGGAGCGCCCAGTCCTGCGGTACGCTAAATTTTTTGAGTTTTTTGCAGCGATTCCAGAAAAGAAGGATGAGGCCGAAAACGCTGATCAGCCCGAAGAGATTGCGCAGAAATTGCCAGGGGTCGAGGGTTGGTTCGTACCCGGCGACGAGGGGGCGGGTGACGACCCCGTCCATGGCGTGCAGGATAAGAAGAGGAAGAAAGCCAAGCACCAGGAGCATGTGCCCGCTCCAGCGAAGAAAGCCCTGACGCAGGGTGCGACGCAGGAAGACCAAATCGGCCAGGCCGCGGCAGGCTGCGCGAAATGTGCCCTGACGCGGTCCGCCGGATCCCGGCTTTGCGACGGCTGATCCGCGCGTACGCCATCCGCGCACCCGCCAGAAGATGCCACCGACCGCGCTGATGCACGCAAGGGTGAGACCGATGGAAAAAAAGTCCATGCAGGCTCCGCTGGTTTGAAATTACAAAGAGGCCACCGCCTTGTAGGCAGTGGCAATGGCCAGCCCGGCACCGCATTTCATGCGCATCCAGTCCTGATGGGCCAGGATCGCGCCCGCGGCATGCAGGCGGGGGTGAAAGACCCGGCCTTGCGCGTTGAGCGGCCGCAAGGCCTCGTCGGTCTCGACCCCGGCCTGGTTGACCTCGTGTCCACGCGGATCGAAGAATTCGGGCCTGTGCCACTGGCTGCGATTATCGGGCTGGCTGACGGGCAGGCCGAAAACCGCCTCGTAAATGCGGTGACGGTCCGCTTTGAGGCCCTTGCCGAAAAAGCGGCCGCTG
>Ga0265295_1003451_pt1 | contig 23023 bp, 13 predicted proteins | sample Munlansysbiofilm_FD_192503 | JGI IMG/M metagenome (GOLD analysis project Ga0265295, IMG submission 192503) | Leachate microbial communities from a municipal landfill in Southern Ontario, Canada - Methane capture system biofilm | ecosystem: Engineered > Solid waste > Landfill > Unclassified ...
AACTGCTTATTCACCATTTAGTTCAGAGCCTTCTCAATTTATTGTGGTTGGAATAGAAGATGGGACAGCAATAGAAATTACTCCTAAGGCAAATTTAAGTGGCGGTGGTGGAAACGCAAATATTCCATTTACCATTACTTTAAATGCAGGTGAAGTTTATTTAGTTCAAAGTATGGGCGACCTCACAGGTTCAAGTATTAAATCTACTGACCCCGGCAACTGTCATAACTTTGCGGTATTTGCTGGTAATACTTGTGCAAATGTTCCTTTAAGTTGTACTTATTGCGACCATTTATACGAACAAATGATTCCTATAAGAGCATGGGGGAACAATTATGTAACAGTTCCTTTATTAACTAGAGCTAGTGATACTTATAGAGTTTTAGCCTCCGAAGATGCTACTGTTGTAAATATAAATAACGGTGCAAATATAAACTTAAACGCTGGTCAGTTTCACGAAATGAATTTATCTTCAGCCTCTTTCATTACTGGTGATAAACCAATATCTGTTGCTCAATACAGTCAAGGAACAAGTTGTGACGGAGTTACGTCTGATCCATTTATGATAATGCTTTCTCCTGTAGAACAAGCCATAGATTATATTGTTTTTCAAGCATTTAATACACCTGCAATAAATCAATTTTACACAAATATTGTTGCAAAAACATCAACTACTTCTGAAGTACTTTTAGATGGAGCTCCTTTAACAGGTTGGGCAAGTGTTCCGGCAAACAACACTTATTCTTTTGTTAGAAAAAACCTAGCTCAAGGTACTCATTATATTACATCTCCTGAAGGAGTTTTAGCATCGGTTTATGGATTTGGAAATGTTGAATCTTATGGTTATTTGGCAGGAGCTAATATTGTGCCTTTAAATGTAAGTTTTGATATAATTGTTGGTGGGAATGCTACTGCTTTTGATGTTTTTCAAGATACTTTAATGTGTAACCAAACAACTGTTAGCTTTGAAGCCACAAGTCCGGATATTACAAATATAGAATGGGATTTTGGAGATGGCTCGCCTATTTATGTTGGAAACCCGGCTCTAAACCACGAATATCCGGCAGTTACAGATGATTATACTGTAACAATGTATTTTTTACGTGAAGGTGGCTGTGTACAAGAACATATTTCAATGGAAGTTCATGTAAATTCCAATCTCCCGCCAATAACAGATTTAAACGACACAATAGTATGTAACGGAGACCCTTTTACGCTTAGTCTAGATGTCCCCGGAGTTACATATCAATGGCAAGATAATTCAACAAGCAATTCATATACTTTTTCAAATACCGGGACTTATTCTGTTACAGTTACAGATGATATAGGATGTTCGGCAAGTTCTAGTTGTTTTGTGGAATTTATTGACTTATCTGTAAGTGTTTTGACACAAAGTGTTAATTGTAGCGGTACAGATGATGGTGAAATTATAGCAAACGTAATTGGTGGACATCAACCTTATCAATATGTTTGGGATACAGACCCTCAACAGACAACTCAAAGCTTAACAAATTTAGAAGCAGGAGATTATTCAGTTACAGTAACAGAAGATAAAGGCTGTACTGCCACAGCAACAGGGACAGTATCAAACCCACCTGACTTAATTATAAATATTACTAATCTTCAAGATATTTTATGCTATGGCGACAGTAACGGAACTGCAAGGGTGAATGTAATTGGTGGAACAGAACCATATACAATTGAATGGAATCCTGATAACATAACAGGATTTGAACAAACTACGCTTGTTGCCGGAGATTACCAATTTACTGTAACTGATGCTAATGGGTGTACTGGCGAGGCAGAATTTACTATAAATGATGTTTTACCATTAACTTATATTTCAAGTACAGAAAACGTAGATTGTTATGGAAATCATACAGGAAGAATTGATTTTGAAGCTTCGGGAGGTACAACACCTTTAATTTACAATTGGTCAAACGGACAAATGGTTTCTTCTTTAAGTAACCTTATTGCAGGAGAATATATTGTTACCATTACAGATTATAATAATTGTACTTTATCGGCAGAATTTGAAATTACCCAACCCGAAGAGTTAGAATTACATATTTACTCAAACGACATTGATTGTTATGGTAACAATAATGGGTCTATTCTTTTAAATATTACCGGTGGAGTTAGCCCTTATTCTTTTGAATGGAGTAATGGACAATATAGTCAAAATTTAGAAAATTTAATACATGGTACTTATATAGTTACTGTAGGAGATGCTAATGGCTGTTCTAATTTTGGATATTCTATTATAGAGCAACCTCAACTTCCTTTACACGGAACTATTACACCAACTCATGTGAGATGTTTTGGCGAAGGAAATGGTATTGCCGATTTGAATGTTGTTGGCGGAACTCCACCATATTTGTATGAATGGAATACAGGTGAAATTAGTGAAGATATTGATAATTTAATTCCTGGAATTTATATGGTTACTATTACTGACAGCCATGAGTGCACACATGCAGATACTGTCCAAATAGTACAGCCAAGTGCTCCTTTATCAGGCACAATAACAGGAACTCATGTAGGTTGCCACGGGACTACTGACGGCGGAAATATTTATGTAAGTGCTTTTGGTGGTCGTCCTCCATATCATTTTGAATGGAGTAATGGCTCATGGCAACAAGATTTAGTTGGAATAGCAGCAGGAAATTATAGTGTAACTATTTCTGACCAAAGTGGTTGCCATTATGAAATGGAATACGAAATAACAGAACCTGACCCATTTTATATACAAATAATGGACGACCAAACAATATGTTATGGTATGACTACTGAAATAGGTATAGGAATAATAACCGGCGGTGTAGAACCATACACAATAGTTTGGGATAATCAAGACCAAGGTATGAGTACAATGGTAAGTCCAAGCGAAACAACAACTTATACAGCTCATATTGTAGATGCCGGTTTTTGTGTTAGTGAAGACGTAGAAGTTACTGTTTATGTGCACAAACCTCTTGAATTAGATATTGAAGTTTCTGATTACATAGTTTGCCCTGGTACACAAATTACCTGTATTGCAAATGTTAGTGGTGGTGGGCTACATAGCAATGATGTTTGGGTAAACGATTCATTAATGTCTAATCCAATTCGTCTAACAATTTTCAATGATACTGTTTTTAAATTTAGGGTAAAAGATGTTTGCGATTTTGCTGAAATAACAAAAAATATAAATATTTCTACTTACCCACTTCCACCGATAAATGTAAAAGCTGATAGATATAATGGTTGTTCTCCTTTAGAAGTTAATTTTACAGAAACTAGCCCTGATCAAGGCCAAAGATATATTTGGAATTTTGATGACGGTGATTTTGAAAACTTGTCTTTTGCAAAAAATCCTAATCATATTTTCCATAATTCAAGAACTTATAATGTTAATTTAACAGTAATTTCAGCTAATGATTGCATTAGAGATACAACAATTGGGATATTAGCATTTCCAACACCAACAGCCGAATTTAGAGCTGATAGAGAAGTCATTAGCACAAGTTTTCCTTTGGTAAATTTTACTAACTATTCCGAAGGTGGATTTTGGTATAATTGGGATTTTGGAGATGGAAACAAAAGTGGTGATAAACATCCTAGTTATTCTTATTCTGCTCCTGGAACTTACACTGTTACACTTGAAGTAGAATCTTTATATTATTGCTCTGACACTGCCAAAAAGACAATCATTGTAAATCACGAACTTACTATTTATGCCCCAACGGCTTTTACACCAAATTATGACGGAATAAATGATGAATTTAATATTTTTGTTGCAAATGCTGATACAAAAGAATGGAATTTATTAATCTATAATAGGTGGGGGGAAGTTGTTTTTAATACCGAAGACTACGGAACCGGCTGGGACGGAAGACTGAATGACAAAGAATGTCCAGAAGGCATATATACTTGGTATTTATTTTATAAAGATTTATATGGCAACCTTTTTAAAGAAGCCGGTCATTTTACTTTAATAAGATAAAAATTATAGTTTTTGTAAAAATATAAATAATAAACTAAGTAATCATTTCTAAATATGAGTGAAGAGACTAGAGTTTGTGTTGCGTGTAAATAAGTTAGCGTTCATGCTAAGATAAATATCGCTGTTGAATTGGGAATTAAAAAATTGATTAAATTTGTAGTATGAAAAATATTATTGAAGACCCTATTGAAACATATAACCAAATTGGGCTTGGGATTGGCAATTACCTTGAAACGAGAAAATTATACCCGATTTTAAAATGGGCTGGTGGTAAAGAACAAGAATTAAAATACATTATTCCTAATCTGCCTGAAAAGTTTAAAAATTATTATGAGCCATTTGTTGGTGGTGGAGCAGTTTATACAGCATTACAAGCTGACAAATATTTTATTAATGACAAATCTGAAGAACTTATTTCTTTATATCGTAGCATAACAAATGATGATAGAACTTTATTTTTTAAAGCATTAGATGAAATAATACATAATTGGGATTTATTGACTTTAGTCGCAAAGAAAAATGATGTTTTTTTTGTAGAAACATATAAAAAATATTCAAATGATAGAATTGAAGAAACGAAACTTAAGGATATTTTATTTGAGTTTATTTTAAAACATGCAGACCAATTTAATGGAATGTTTTCATCAATATTCAATTTTAATATTGAAAATTTCATTAAAGAAATAAAAATCAATCTTATCCGGAAAATTAAACGAATGAAGCAATTAGAAAAAGAAAAATATCTTTTGCCGGATAATGATATTTTAGACAATATAGAAACAGCTCTTAAAAGCGCATTTTATATGCACTTTCGTCATATTTACAACAATACAGGAAAATACAAAATTAATAGTGCTTTTAAATCTGCAATTTTTTTATTTATAAGAAATTTTGCATACAGTGGGATGTTTCGGTATAATTCAAAAGGTGATTTTAATGTTCCTTATGGTGGCATTGCATATAACAACAAAAACTTTTCTAAAAAAGTAGCATATTTAAAAACTAAAGAACTCAAATCATTGCTTGATAATACTGTTATAGAAAATTTAGATTTTGAAGATTTTTTTGACCAACATATCCCTGAAAACAATGACTTTATTTTTTTAGACCCTCCCTATGATAGTGAATTTAGCACCTACGCCAAAAATGATTTCACAAAAAAAGACCAAGTAAGACTCGCAAATTATTTGATAAGAAAATGTAAAGCTAAATGGATGATGATAATAAAAAACACTAATTTCATTTTTGAACTATATAAAAACAAAGGATTAAACATTCAATCTTTTGATAAAAAATATCTTGTTAGTTTTATGAATAGAAACGACAAGGACGTAGTGCATTTATTAATTACTAATTATTAAAATATGGCAAATAGAATTGCAGAAACCGAATTGCTTCTTCCTTCTTTATATTTGATGAGTTTAAATAATGGGGTAATTTCAACAAGTGAATTAATTCAAAAACTTAGAGTTATAATGAAGCCAATTGGTGAAGATTTAAAAATTTTGGCAGGAAGGAATGATGATAAATTTTCTCAAAAAGTTAGGAACTTAATTGCACATAGGACTTTTGAACGATTTGGTTATGCTGAATATGATGCTGGACAAGTTGGAATTACAAATGAAGGTAAAGCACATCTCAAAAACAATCAAGATATTTTGAAATATTTATTAATCAATGATTTTACTTATACTGACTTAACAGAAAATCTTAGAAAAGTTGAAAAAAATCAAAACAAAAAAAAGATAGAAACATTTGATGAAAATATAATTATACAAGAAGGTACAAAAAAAATAACAGAAGTTGCTGTTTATGAGCGTTCAAGTACTTTGAGAAATTATGCAATAACATATTATACAAAAAGTGAGAGGATTTACTGTAATTGTTGTAATTTTAACTTTCATGATTTTTATGGAGAGCAGATTGGGAAAGGGTTTATTGAAATACATCACACCAAACCCATTTTTAAATACGAAGATGAAGACCTTGAGAATACGTTAAAAATTGCATTGCAAAATCTGATACCAGTTTGTTCAAATTGTCATAGAATGATACATAGAAATTGGAGTAAACCATTAGAAATACAGGTTCTTGTTGACAGTATTAAAGCAAATGGAACTTTCAACAGACTGAATTAAAAAAACACGAAACACTAACAAAGGTTAAAATCAAGTTTGTAAATTTTAAAATTAAATTGTTGTGTATCTAACAATGCAAAACTCTCCACTTTTAATGGATATTAGCTTAGGAAATTATTAAGGATAGTATTTTTAAATTTAATAAAAAACCAAGCCCTTATATATTTAACTATAGTTTGGGCTTGGTGTATAAAAGTATAATATTAAAAAAAAATTATTTTAGAATAATTAGGTTTTGATTTTTTGCGACTATATCCCCTGATTTAACCAAAACTTCGTCAACAATTCCGTCTTTAAAAAAATTGATTTTATTATTCATTTTCATAGCTTCAATAATAAGCATGGCATCGCCTTCTTTAACTTTATCGCCTTTTTTTACAAAAACTTCTATAATAGTTCCAGGAATTATGGAGTTTATGATTTTATCGTTTGGCTTAGTCCATTTTTGTTTTTTATCAAAAGCAGGAGTAGAAAAGCTTTCGTATTCTACATCATCCACTATTATTTTTAATTTTCTATTTTCGCTCATAATATTATTTTTAAAATGGTGGAATTCCATGTTTTTTATCAGTTTTTACTATAGTTTTATTTTCGCATAAACTAAGAGCATGTATTAGTTTTTCACGAGTTTCGTCAGGCACAATAACTTCGTCCACATAACCTTTAGATGCTGCCACATAAGGATTAGCAAATCTTTCTTTATATTCTTCAACTTTTTGTTTTCTCATTTCGTCAGGCTTGCTTGCTTCTGCTATTTCTTTTCTAAAAATAATATTAGCAGCACCTTGAGGTCCCATAACTGCAATTTCGGCACTAGGCCAAGCATAAACGAAATCAGCATTCAAATGTCTTGAACTCATTGCAATATATCCGCCACCGTATGCTTTACGCAAAATAACTGTTAATTTAGGTACGTTAGCTTCTGAATAAGCATATAAAACTTTTGCACCATGTCTAATTACTCCTGCATGTTCTTGATCTACTCCGGGCAAATAACCAGGTAAGTCAACTAAGGTAACAACAGGAATGTCAAAAGCATTACAATATCTAATAAATCTAGCTGCTTTATCCGATGAGTCAACATCAAGAACACCAGCTAAATATAAAGCTTGATTAGCAACGAATCCAACAGATTTTCCACCAATTCTTCCAAAGCCAATTACAATATTTTGAGCAAATTTTTCCATTACCTCTATAAAATCTGAGTTGTCGGATATTGCTTTAATAACATTTCTAACATCATATGGTTTTGTTGGATCTAGTGGCACTATAGAATTTATATCGATATTATCTAAAGGTTTTTCTAATTCTCTAGTTGTTTTTTTGTCTTTATTATTATGAGGAATAAAAGACAATAATTTACGTATTTGCAAAAAACATTCTTCTTCGCTATGAGCAAAAAAGTGAGCATTTCCTGTTATTTCGCTATGCACTCTTGCTCCGCCTAGATTTTCTTGTGAAATTTCTTCTCCAAGAACTGTTTTTATTACTTCTGGACCTGTAATAAACATTTTTGACACATTATCCACAACAAAAACATAATCCGTTAATGCGGGTGAATAAACAGCACCACCGGCACAAGGTCCAAGTATTACAGAAATTTGTGGTATTATTCCGCTAGCTTGTGTATTGCGATAAAAAATTTCGCCATAACCGGCTAGAGAGTCTACACCTTCTTGAATTCTAGCCCCGCCGGAATCATTAATTCCAATACAAGGCACACGCATTTTTATCGCTAAATCTTGTATTTTCACAATTTTCATAGCGTGCATATAGCCCAAAGAACCACCAACCACGGTAAAGTCTTGTGCAAACACACAAATTGGTCTATTGTCAATTCTAGCAGTTCCAATAATAACTCCATCGCCATTTAATACTTTATCAGCCATGCCAAAATCTTTAGCATTATGCTGAACAAACAAATCATATTCATTAAAAGAACCTTTATCAACTAACAAATCTATTCTTTCTCTAGCTGTCAGTTTACCTGAATCTTTTTGTTTTTGAATTGCTTTTTCTCCACCGCCAAGCATAACTTCTTTGCGTTTTTGGTTCAAAGCATTGATTTTTTCATTTGTACTCATATTATTAAATTAAAATTATTTTATTTAAGTGTTTTTATATAAATTCCTATAGCTATAAAAAAATACAGGATATTAGGTATCCATGCCGATAAAGCAGCGGAAAAATATCCACTTATTGCAAAAACAGATGCAAACCTCATAAAAAGTATGTATGAAAAGCTTAAAAGTAAGCCTAATCCAATATTAAAACCTAATCCACCTCTACTTTTTTTAATTGATAAACCAAAGCCAATAAGAGTTAAAATAAATGATGAAAAAGGTGATGCTATTCTATTATGTTTTTCTATTTCGCTTAAAACTACAGCAGAAGTTCCTGAGAGTTTTTGCTCAGAAATATATTCATTAAGCTCTTTTACCGACATTTCTTCCACAATATTATTTCTCATAATAAAATCATCAGGTTTAATTCTAAAAGCTGTATCAATTCTATTACCTATTATTAGTTCTTCTCTTCCGTCAATAAAATTCCGCATAACATAATTTTGCACAATCCACGAATCGCTAATAGAATCCCAAATCATTGTTTGTGCATTTAGTTTTGATTTTAAAACTACGCCGTCAAATTTTTCTAAAGACATATTAATTCCCATATTAGTATTTCTATTAAAATTCTCAACATAGAAATAAACTCCGGGATATATTTGCCTATGCGACATTCCGGAAGTAATGGAGTTCATAGATCTTTTAAAATATTTATTTTGGAATTCAAACCTTTGCTTATTTGCATCCGGGATAACATAATTGCCTAAAGCAAAAGAAAATGATGTTATTAAAAAAGCTACTAAAAAATAAGGCAATAATAATCGTCTAACACTTATTCCACTTGCAAACATTGCAATAAACTCTGTTTTTGCAGCCATTCTGGAAGTAAAAAATATTACAGAGATAAAAACAAACAAGGCGCTAAATAAATTAGCAAAATATGGGATAAAATTAAAGTAATAATCAAAAACTATAGCTTTTAGAGGAGCTTCTTTGTCTATAAAGTCGTCCATTTTTTCGGAGATGTCAAAAATAATTGCAATAAGAATTATTAGCGTTAATGCCAGAAAAAAAGTTCCTATAAATTTTTTAATAATATATAAATCTAGCTTTTTCAAATTCTTACAATCTATTATTTAATCTTTCAATCATTTCGTTTTTCCAAGTAGCAAAATTTCCTTCAATTATTTTTTCTCTAGCTAATTTCATCAATTCCACATAAAATCCCAGATTATGTACACTTGCAATTTGAGCCCCCAAGATTTCGCCTGAGACTATTAAATGTCTTAAATAGGCTTTTGAATATATTTTATCAACGAAAGTTGTACCATTTTCATCCAAAATCGAGAAATCGTTTTTCCATTTTTCATTTTTCATATTCATTGTTCCATTCAAAGTAAAGAGCATTCCGTTTCTTGCATTTCTTGTTGGCATCACACAATCAAACATATCTATTCCTCTTTCAATTCCTTCTAATAAATTTTGTGGAGTTCCAACTCCCATCAAATATCTAGGTTTATCTAAAGGTAAAATTTCATTAACAAGTTCAATCATATCATACATTTTTTGTGTAGGCTCGCCAACTGACAACCCACCAATTGCGTTTCCGTAGGCACCTATATCGGCAATAAATTTAGCAGAATCTTTACGTAAATCTTCATAAGTGGAGCCTTGAACTATTGGAAAAAATGTTTGATTATAATCGTAAATAGCTTGAGTATTATTAAAATGTTTCCAGCCTCTATTTAGCCATCTGTGAGTTAAATCCATGGATTTTTTTGCATAAGAATAATCACAAGGGTAGGGGGCACATTCGTCGAAAGCCATAATAATATCTGCTCCTATTTTTCTTTGAATTTCAACTACATTTTCAGGAGTAAAAATATGCTTAGAGCCGTCTATATGACTTCTAAACACCGCACCTTCTTCTGTAAGTTTGCGATTTTTGGATAGAGAAAAAACTTGAAAGCCACCCGAGTCGGTTAAAATAGGTTTATCCCAAGAATTAAATTTATGCAAACCTCCGGCTTGGTGAATTATATCAATTCCAGGGCGTAAATATAAATGATAAGTATTTCCTAGAATAATTTGAGCTTTAATTTCATTTTTAAGTTCAGGAATATGCACTGCTTTAACAGTTCCTAGCGTACCTACAGGCATAAATATTGGAGTTTCTATATCTCCATGTGCAGTACTAATCAAGCCTTTACGGGCATTAGAGTTTTTGTCTTTATGACTTATTTCAAATTTCATAAATCGCTACAAAGATATAGAATTTTTATGAATGACATTTATTTAAATTAATCTTAGGGAATTACCTTAAAAATCAGAAGACATAAAGGAGTGAGTGATTTTAATAAAATTTTAAAATTTTGATTTACAACAAGTTTTTTAAATTATTTTTTTTAGTTAGAATTAAATAAGAAAATTTTGGATTATTTTCTGTGTTTTCTGCTTCTAGTTCAACATCCCATTCTCGATAATTTAATTCAGGGAAAAATGTGTCTGCTTCAAATTCTGTATGAATTTTTGTAAGATAAATTTTGTCAACAAAAGGCAAAAATTGTTTATAAATTTCGCCACCACCTATTATAAAATTTTCTTTATTTTTATCGCAAATGTTAATAGCTTCTTGAGTAGAATTAACAATTTCAATATTTTTAAAGTTTAAGTTTTTTGAACGCGTTATTACAATATTTCTACGATTTGGCAGGGCTCCATTAGGTAAAGACAAAAATGTTTTGCGTCCCATAATTACAGTATTTCCACTTGTAATTTTCTTAAATCTTTTTAAATCGCCAGGTAAATGACATAATAAATCATTTCCTTTACCAATAGCATAATTTTCGGCGAAAGCCACAATAATTGAAAAACTCATAAAAAAATATTTAAACTGAAACTTGTCCTTTTATGTGAGGGTGAGGATTATAGTTTATTAATTCAAAATCTTGGAATTTAAAATCAAATATATTTTTAACTTTTAGATTTATTTTCATTTGTGGTAATTCTTTTGGTTCTCTACTTAGCTGTAAATCAACTTGTTCGAAATGATTTAGATAAATATGTGCATCTCCAAAAGTATGTATAAATTCGCTGGCTTGATATCCGCAAACCTGAGCTATCATTAAAGTTAATAAAGCATAAGAAGCAATATTAAAAGGCACACCCAAAAATAAGTCGGCGCTACGTTGATATAGTTGGCAAGATAGTTTATTGTCGGCAACATAAAACTGAAAAAAAGTATGGCATGGAGGTAAAGCCATATTATCAACATCTGCTACATTCCAAGCACTAACAATATGTCGGCGTGAATCAGGATTATTTTTTAAATCATTAATTAGTTTTGTAATTTGGTCAATACTTTCTCCATTAGCTGTTGGCCATGACCTCCATTGATAACCATAAATATGGCCTAAATCTCCATTTTCATCAGCCCATTCATTCCAAATTTTAACCCCATTATCATTTAAGTATTTTATATTTGTATCACCACTTAAAAACCATAATAATTCATGAATAATTGATTTTAAGTGTAGTTTTTTTGTTGTAATACAAGGGAAGCCTTGTGATAAATCGAAACGCATCTGATAGCCAAAAACACTTTTTGTTCCTGTACCTGTACGGTCAGTTTTTACAATTCCGTTTTCTTTTACATGTTTTAATAATTGAAGATATTGTTTCATAAATTATTTTTTTAAAAATCTACATTTCTTTTTTTAAGTACATCTCTAATTAGAGATGCTTTTTCATAATCTTCATTAGCTATTGCCTTGTTCATTAGAGTTTTTAACTTAGCTGTGGTCATAGATTCATATTCACTTGGTTTTTCAATTAATGTTTCTTCTTCAAATTTTGAAATCTCTTCTTTTTCCTCAGAAAAATTTAAAGTAATACCTGTTTTTTGAACAATATCTATAGTTGTGTAAATAGGGCTTTTAAATCTAAGGGCAATTGCTACTGCGTCAGAAGTTCTAGAGTCTATTTCTTTAATATTTCCATCTTTTTCAAAATAAATTTTCGAATAAAATATTCCTTCTTCAAATTTATAAATCAGAACTTCTTTTAAATTTATATCAAAATTTTTGGCAAAATCAACAAATAAATCATGAGTTAGTGGTCTTGGTGGATTTAATTTTTCTAATTCTATAGCAATACTTTGTGCTTCAAAACCTCCAATAATAATTGGGATTCTATCTTGGCTTCCTTCTACAGCTAAAATTAGTGCATATGCACCTGCTTGGGTTTGACTGTATGATAATCCTAAAACTTCTAACTTGATTTTTTCCATTTTCACATTTTTTCCCTACAAATATAATCAATACTCCTTAATAAATAAATATTTATCGAATATGTTCACAATTATTTTAAGAAATATTATTTTTTTCAAATTCTTGAAGTTGATTTTCTGCTTCTTCCCAAGTTTTCATTTGCTTTTCTAATTGGGAATTTAATTTTTCAAACATATTAAAAGCAGTATTTAGTTTTTCTGTATGCATTTCTTCGGGATTTGATAAAATTTTGTTTAATGTTTCAATTTCTTTTTCTAGTTTTTCAATTTCTTTTTCTGCTTTTTGTATTTTATTTTGTATGCTTCTGCGTTGTTTTTCAAGTTCTTTTCTTTCTAAATATAAAGTTTTATTATCAGAGGCTTTTTCTTTTGTTTTACTTATTTGTGTGTTTTGTTTTTGTTCTAGTTCTTTTAAATTTTCTAATTTCTTTTTTCTTAAAAAGTCATAAATTCCTCCAATATGCTGATTAATTTTATTGTTTTTAAATTCATAAACCTTATCTACCAAGCCGTCTAGGAAATATCTATCGTGAGAAACTATTATTAGGCTGGCATCAAATTTAAGCAGTGCTTGTTTTAAAATATCTTTAGACCTCATATCCAAGTGGTTTGTAGGTTCGTCAAGAACAAGTAGGTTATAAGGTTCTAAAAGTAATTTTGCCAAAGATAAACGCGAATGTTCACCACCAGAGAGCACTTTTACTTTTTTATCAATATCTTCGCCTGAAAATAAAAATGAACCTAAAATATCTCTTAATTTTGTTCTGACATCACCTATAGCTATTTTATCAAGTGTTTCAAAAACAGTAAGTTCAGGGTCTAAAAGTTCGTCTTGGTTTTGTGCAAAATATCCAATTTTCACATTATGTCCAATCTTCAACAGACCAGAATGTTCTAGTTCGCCAATTATCACTTTTGCCAAAGTTGTTTTACCCTCTCCATTTCTACCTACGAAAGCAATTTTTTCGCCTCTTTCTACTATTAAATTTATGTTTTCAAGAATATTTTTTTTTCCATCATAAGTTTGGTAAAGCTCATCTGCTTTTACAACAATATCCCCGGTTCGTGGAGCAGGTGGAAATTTAATATTCATAGCCGCATTATCAAGCTCGTCAACTTCCAATCTATCTAATTTTTCTAATTGTTTAATTCTTGACTGCACTTGGTTTGCCTTAGTGGCTTTATATCTAAATCTTTCTATAAATCTTTCTGTATCGTTAATTAGTTTTTGTTGATTTTCGTAGGCTGCAATTTGTTGTTCTATTCTTTCTTGTTGCAGAATTTTAAACTGAGAATACGAAACTTTATAATCATAAATTTTTCCAAGATTAATTTCAATAGTTCTATTTGTAATATTATCTAAAAAAGCTCTATCGTGGGAAATTGTTAGCACAGCTCCTCTATATGTTTCCAAAAAAGTTTCTAACCATTGAATAGCTTCTATATCTAAATGATTTGTAGGCTCGTCTAATAAAATAATGTCGGGATTTTGTAAAAGAATTTTTGCAAGCTCTACTCTCATTCTCCAGCCACCACTAAATTCTGTAATTTTTCTTTGTAAATCTGTTTGTAAAAAGCCTAAACCTTTAAGAACTTTTTCAATATTTTGATCAATATTATCCACTCCTATAATATTAAGATGCTCTGAAAAATGAGCTAGTTTTTCTATAAGTTTTAAATATTCGTCATCGTTATAGTTGTGATAATCAGCAATTTGTGTATTTATTTTATCTATTTCTTTTTGTAGATTTAAGACTTCTTTAAAGGCATTTTTAGTTTCATTAAAAACAGAGACATTTGCATTTTTCAGAATCATTTGTTGAGGCAAATATCCAATTTTTATATCAGTAGGAATAGAAACTAAACCTTGGCTTGGTGAAATATCCCCATTAATTACTTTTAAAAGAGTAGTTTTTCCTGCACCATTTTTTCCAACCAAACCAATTCTATCCTTTTTATTAATCATAAATCCTATATCGGAAAATAGTTCAAAATTTCCGAAACGGACAGATAAATTATTTATAGAAATCATTTTTTCCTAAGACTCCATTTTTTTGCTTATTGCGTTATCATATTTTTCTTTTTCGTCTGTAACAAATCCAAATGAAGAATCATCTATTCTAAGTTCGCCTTTAGTTACGTGTCCTAAGCTATTAAACGGAAATTTCTTTTCGAGTAAGAAATCGACAAAGTCAGTTTCTTTTTCTGAAGGAACAGAAACCACCACTCTTCCTTGTGCTTCACCAAATAAGAAAGCATCTATTCTATATTCAGCTGGACTAGTGATATCAAATCCAAGATTATTAGGCATAGCAGATTCTAGCAGAGCTATATACAAGCCGCCATCAGAGACATCGTGCATAGAATTCACTAAATTTTTCTCAGCTAATTCTTGTAAAACTTTAACTAGCTCTACTTCAAAATTCAGATTAAATTCTGGAGCCGGTGAGTTTTTTACTTTATGATAAGAATACAAATATTCAGAAGAAGCTATATCATTACTAGCTTTTCCAAGCATATAAATCATATCACCTTTATTTTGAAAAGCCAAAGAAGTTTGATAAGCTTTATCTTTTAACAATCCTAACATTCCTATAGTTGGAGTTGGGTTTATTGGTTCAGCTTTACCGTCAATAATAGTTTGATTATAAAAAGAAACATTTCCTCCCGTAACAGGTGTGTCAAAACTTCTACAAGCTTCACCCATTCCGTTTATTGCATTTACAAACTCCCAATACGCCTCAGGATTCATAGGTGAGCCAAAATTCAGACAATTAGTAATTGCAAGGGGTTTAGCTCCTGTACAAGCAACATTACGAGCAGCTTCTGCAACTGCAATCATAGTTCCAATTTTTGGGTCAGCTTTTACATAACGACTATTACAATCAGTTGTCATTGCAATTGCAGAATTAGTTCCTTTTATATTAAAAACTCCAGCATCAGCTGGTCTATTAGTTGTTAGGTTTCCTGTTCTAATCATTGTATCATATTGCTCATAAATCCATTTTTTAGAAGCAATATTAGAGTGTTTTGTTAAAAAATCTGCTACTTCGCGTAAATCTACATTTTGTGGAATATTGTTAGGATCAAATTTTTTATTTTCTGCATAATAAGCCGGTTCTTTATATTCTCTGTCATAAACAGGAGCTCCACCACCTAACACAAGGCTGTCTGCAGGCACTTCTGCAACTAATTTTCCTTGATAATAGAAATAAAGTTTATCTTCCTTAATAACTTCACCAATTTTTGCACAATGCAGGTCCCATTTATCGAAAATTTGTTCAACAATATGTTCTTTTCCTTTTTTAATAACAACTAGCATACGTTCTTGTGATTCGCTCAGTAGTATTTCCCAAGCTTCCATATTTTTTTGACGAAGAGGAACAAGGCTTAGGTCTATTTTCATTCCGCTTTTTCCTTTTGCCGACATTTCGCTTGTTGAACAAATAATTCCTGCTGCACCCATATCTTGCATACCAATAATTGCGTCAGCTTTGGCAAGTTCTAAGCTAGCTTCTAGCAAAAGTTTTTCTTGAAATGGGTCTCCTACTTGAATTGCAGGAATATCGTCAGCCGAATCTTCGGTAAGCTCGGTTGATGCAAAAGTAGTTCCGTGTATTCCGTCTTTTCCTGTTGCAGAGCCTACAATATACACAGGATTACCTTCTCCGTAAGCAATAGCAGAAATCATTTTACCTTTTTCCATAATTCCCACCGACATTGCATTTACGAGTGGATTTGTATTATAACATTCGTCAAAATACACTTCACCGCCTAATACTGGCACACCGAAAGCATTTCCATAATCAGCAATTCCTTTTACAACACCACGTAATAGCCATTTGGTTCTATCATTATCAATATTTCCAAATCTTAAAGAATTTAATTGAGCAACCGGACGCGCTCCCATAGTAAAAATATCACGATTGATACCACCAACTCCAGTTGCAGCGCCTTGGTATGGCTCCACAGCTGAGGGATGATTATGAGATTCTATTTTAAAAGCACAAGCTAAATTGTTACCAATATCAACGAGACCGGCATTTTCTTCTCCTGCCTCTGTTAATAAGCAAGCACCTTCGCGAGGTAAAGTTTTTAACCATTTGATAGAATTTTTATAAGAGGCATGTTCACTCCACATAACAGAATAAATACTTAGTTCTGTAAAGTTAGGAGTACGTCCCAAATAATTTTCAATCATTTTAAATTCTTCTTCGGTAACACCAAGTGTTTTAGCGAGTTCTGGGTTAACAATAATTTCTGCCATAGCTTTTAATTTTTCAAAAAACAAAACTAATATAATTTTTATGAAATTTCAATTTTATGAAACTTAAGTTTTGAAAAGATATTAGCAATAAAAAAAGAGAGCAAAAATTTGCCCTCTTTTTTTAATTATTCTTAATTTCTAATAATATTTTTTAGCTTCTTCCATACTTATTCTTTCGTTATTGTAGAATGGTACAGGAAAAGATTTTTGAAACCCTTTTGCTTGTAACTCTAATTTTAAAGTTTCGGTTTCTGCTAAGGTTTTTACTTCACCATAAGTATATTTGTAAAGACCATTATCATAATAAATATTTACGTTTTCTAAACCTTTAAATTGTGGGTCTGCAGTTTCTAATTTATTTGCTGAAGTTAAAAATTGCAATCTAAAAATTAATTCTGTTGATTCGGACGAAAAAGTGTTATAAGAAGTTTTATTTGGTCCTGAAGTTTGTTGTCCTGTAGATTTTGCACCTCTGCTTTTAGGTTCGTCCTCTTCTCCTGGTTTTTTATCTACTTTTATATTATCTCCTTCTAAGCTTTCTAGGTTTACATCGCCCATGCCTTCAATAAATCCTGTTACTTTAAATTCTGTTCTACGATTAAGTTGGTGTTCTTCTTCTGAACATCTTACTCCGTTTGAACATCTGTTTAGTAATCTAGTTTCGCCGTAACCTTTTGCAGTAATTCTGTCTTTGTCAATTCCGTTGTCTATAATATATTTTACAGCCGAATCGGCTCTGCGTTGAGATAAATTTAAGTTGTAAGCATCGCTTCCGCGAGAGTCGGTGTGCGAGCCTAATTCAATTATAATACCTGGGTTTTCAACTAATAATTCAACGACTTTATCAAGCTCTATTGCTGCATCAGGACGGATATTAGCTTTGTCGTAGTCGTAATAAATATTTTCTATCACAATTTCTTTGTCTAATACTATTCTTTCAAATATTAATTGTACAAATACTGTGTCCTTAAAGCTTTCGCAGTGAGTTTCAATTGTTTGAGCTGGTATTGCAAAAAATTCAGGAGAAAAACCATTTACATTGTATTTGGATTCGCAGTTTACTTTTATTTCATATTTTCCTGGTCCAACATTAGGTACTGTCATTTTATCGTCAGGATCTGTTGCTTCACAGTGCATAACATTGATTTGGTCTTTTGCAATTTCTAATTTACCATCATCCATTCTTTCCCAAGTGCTTACTGCTAATATCAACTCTGTTGGAATTGGTGGTGGTGGGGGTGGTATATATTTAAAAGTATAAATATCGTCAGCTCCTTGGCCGCCATCTCTATTTGAGGTAAAAAAACCTGTTTCTCCGTCTAGGTCAGAAAATAATATTGCAAAATCGTCTTTAGAAGAATTAAAAGGTGATTTTAAATTTTCTGGTTTAGTCCAATTTGCTCTTGCACCTGTGGTCTTAAACATATCTAAACCGCCCATTCCGAGATGTCCGTCTGAGGAGAAGTAAAGTGTGCCGTTTTTTTCTATTACTGGAAACATTTCTTTGCTTGGTGTATTGATTACATCACCTGCATTGCGAGGAGTTCCCCAAGTGTTATTTGCTGTTTTTTCACAAAAATAAATATCAGTTTCGCCTTGTCCTCCTGGCATATCCGAAACAAAATATAAAATATTGCCATCAGGTGATAATGCAGGATGACCTACTGAATATTCTTTGGCTTTATTATGTTCAAAAGCTGTGATTTCAGTCCACTGGCCGTCCACAAGTTTTGCAGAATAAATTTCTAATCTATCTGTAAACACTTCATCTGATTTGTCTGGAAGCCAGCTAGTTGGGTCAACATTTGTTCGCCTTTGTTTATGCTTTATTGTTTTTGTTTTTGTAAAATATAAAATTTGTTCTTTTTCATCAAAAACGCCAGGTCCGTTGTGGTATTCATCGTTTATGCCGTCTAATAATTTTATATTTTTCACTTCTATCTCTTCGGTATCTGTTGCGATTTCAACTTCGTATAGTTTGAAAAACGGAGTGCCTGTCCATTTATTATTTGTACTTAGTAAATTATTGAATCTGTCGGAAGTGAACAAATATTTTTCTCCAAATTTTATTAAAGAAAAATCAGAGTTTTTTGAATTTAATTTACTTAAATTTTCAATTTCAAAATAAACAGTGCTGTCTGCCAACCATTCTTGAGATTTTTGCAAACTCTTGATTTGAGCAAAAGCGTAGTCTGTATCTTCTAATTTTTGATAGACTTCTATTGCTTGATCGTATTTTCCTTCTATTTTCAACAAATCTGCATAAAGTTTTAAATCTTCTTGGTTTGCAGAAGCTTTTTCCACTAATTTTGACATTTGTTTTTCTGCATTTTTAGTTTTATTTAATTGCAGATAGCATTCAGTGAGATTTCTAATATCTGTATCACTTGCTTTACCAATTGTTGCACGGGCTTCATAAAGCTTTGATGCTTTGGAATATTCATATTTATCCATAAGCTTTTCTGCTTTTTTTAGATTTTTTTGCCCAAATACACTTATTGAGGAAATTAAGATTAGTATCGTAATGCTAAATTTCAAAGTTTTGTATATCGTTTTCATAATTACAAATTTTTATTGTGATAAATATTAGAAATATCTCGGTGTTTTCATTCTTGTATCCATTTTTGCAGGAAGCGTGTAATCTAATATGATTTCATGCCCGCCCCAAGAGCTTAGCGAACTTACGCTTTGTGTGTAAGCATAACCAATTAACCATGATTTATTGATATTCCACTCTGTCATAAAAACGACAGCATCTCTCATTTTCAGGCTATTGTCTAAACCCTCGCTTGTTAAAATATTAGCTCCAAACCTATAAGTTGCACCTAGCCAAAATGTTTCTTTAAACAAAAAGTGTGCTGTTACGTCCATATTTGTTTGTGCTTTAAAGTCTTCGCGTATCAAGAAACTTGGTTTAAATTTCACATTTTCGCCTAGATCAAACACATAGCCTGCTGTTAGGTAATAATGCCGAGCTTGTGCAACATTAAGTCCGTCAGCCGCTTGGATTAAGTCGCCCAACATATCTGTGATAGACAAACCTGCGTAAAACCTTGCAGAGTAAAGGAATAAACCAAATTTAGGGTCAAACCTAAAATTATTTATTCTGTTTAAAGGCACAAAGTTATCGTCTATGGTTTCAGAATTAAGTTTTCCACCATCAACCATAAAATTACTTAAACCTACTGCTAACCCCATTGATAAGTTTACTTTTTCATTTAGTTTTAAAATATAAGAATACGAACCAAAAAGACCTTGTTGGTTTTGTGCTCCTATTTTATCGTTTATCAACTGTAAGCCTAAACCCATGCTTTTTGTTGGAGCTCCTTCTATGCTCAGCATTTGAGTAGAGGGTGCTCCATCAAATCCTACCCACAGGGCGGAATACGAAAGGTTTACATGTGTCCATTGTTTTGTGCCAGCATAGGCAGGATTAATGGTCATTGGATTAAAAATGTATTGGTTGAGGACAGAGTTTTGCTGAGCAAAACCCTGTATTCCCAATAATACTAAAGCGATTATTATTATATTTTTTTTCATTTCTTTAAGTTTTTATATTATTTAATCCTTTATCTTAAAATTGTTACGTAACCTTTAATTTTTTCGTATTCACCACAGACTTTAACTTTCATCATCCAGAAGTAAGTTCCTTCGCTTAAGTTAGAGCCGTCCCATGAGTTATCGTAATTTTCTTGAGTATATACTTCGTTACCCCAGCGGTTGTAAATTACTAATTCGTTTTCTGGGAACTTATCTAAGTTCTTGAATACAAAGTAATCGTTTTGCCCGTCATTATTAGGTGTGAAAACGTTGTATGCTTCAGGTAAGTAATCTAAATTTTCTGCTGTTAGTTCAATATCTATAGTTTTTTCACAGCCTAAAATATCTGTTACTGTTAGAGTATAATTACCAGCGTTCAAGCCTGAATTGATTTCTTGGTTAGCTCCATTTGACCATGTATAAATATATGGTGAGCTTCCGCCTTCAACTTCAACTTCAATTTCGCCTTCGCCACTATAATTACAATTGTCGTTAATTACGCTAACTAAATCAATTTCAATTTCTATAGCTGAATCAATTACAAAATTAGCACTTGCAGGACATCCATTATTATCCCTAATTGAGACAGTATATTCGCCAGCTGCAAGATTTCTGATAATATTATCATTTGTAACTGTATTATCGTTAATAGTATAAGTATAAGGAGCTTGACCACCTTCTATAAGTATCTCAACTTCTGCATCATTTTCGCCATAGCAAGAATTAGCAGAAAGTACTTCTATGCTTGCAGACAGAGTATTTAAGCTAGAAATTGTAATTGTAAGAGCTTGACTTGTGCAGCCATTTGCGTCCATTACAATAAGTTCTAAATTACCTTCGCCTGTAATATTACCAAATGAAGACTCATTTTGATAAGTTAGGCCTCCGTCTATTGAATATTGGTATGGTGTTGTTCCGCCATTTGCATTTAGAACAATTCCAACTTCACCTTCATTACAAGTAGGAGAGTGGCTTAGACTTAGTTCGTCAGGACTTGTTATTTCTACTTCAATTTCAAAACTACAAGCATTTTCGTCTTCAGCAATTATAGTATAAGTACCAGCAGCTAAGTTTTCAAACACATTTGAGTTTTGGCTTGAACCATCGCTTAATGTATAAGTAAATTCACCTGTGCCACCTGTTATTTCAAGTGTGATAGAACCGTCGCTTAATCCATAACAACTTAGGTTTTCAACTTCTAGGTTTGCTAATTCTAAACTTGAAATTGTTACTAATTGGTCGCAAGTTGAGCTATTTCCATGTATGTCAGTAACTGTCCATGTTACAGTGGTGGTTTCGCCTATTGTAAATTCGGCTGGTGCATTATTTATTACACTTTCTATTCCACAATTATCTGCTACTTCAGGATAAGGCAAACTTACACTTGGCAAACAGCTTGTTATATCAGCAGGACAAATAATTGTAGGAGCTTCATTGTCTATTACAGTAATTAGTTGTTCGCAACTTGTTTGGTTACCTGATGCATCTGTTACTGTCCAAGTTACAGTTGTTGTTCCAACAGGATAATTAGCCAATGCATCGTTTACTATGCTTGCAACTGCGTCATTATCAGATGTTAGCGGATGTCCAATATCCGAAACTATAGCAAAACATTCTCCTGCATCATTGTTAACAATAATGTCTTCAGGGCAGGTAATTGTTGGTGGCTCTTCATCTATAACTGTGATTATTTGTTCACAATAAGCTGTATTTCCTGAAGCGTCAGTTACTGTCCAAGTTACAGTGGTTTCTCCAATTGGATATACTGCTGGTGCATCATTTTCTATGGATTCTACTTGGCAGTTGTCGTCAGTTACAGGATAACCAATACTTAGTTCACTTGCATAATTTTGTCCTAAATCTGCAGTAAAAGTAAAGTTTGGTGGACAAGTAATTGTTGGTGCTTCATTGTCTATTACAGTAATTAGTTGTTCGCAACTTGTTTGGTTGCCTGATTCATCTGTTACTGTCCAAGTTACAGTTGTTGTTCCAACAGGATAGCTAGCTAATGCATCGTTTATTATACTTTCTACTTGGCAGTTGTCATCTGTTGCGGGCCAACCAATATCTGTTATTATTGCCGAACATTCAGCAGGGTCATTGTTTACTGTAATATCTGGTGGGCAAGTAATTGTTGGAGGCTCATTGTCTATTACTGTTACAATTTGTTCACAGCTTGTTGAATTGCCTGCATGGTCTGTTACTGTCCAAGTTACAGTTGTTTCTCCTATTGGGAAACTTTCAGGAGCATCATTGACAATACTTACTACTTGACAGTTGTCATCTGTTAGAGGATAGTCTAAATCTAAGTCTGTAGCAAAACATGAGCCTAAGTCAGTATTTACGCTTATGTCATCTGGGCAAGTAATTGTTGGTGCAATATTATCTGTGATTGTAAAACTTACATCTGCTTGGTCGCAATTTGCAGGATTTAAAACCTCACAAATTTGATATGTAATTGTATAGTCGCCTAAAGCTAAGCCACCGGGAACTATAAGGCTTCCATCAGGATTTATAACAAGCCCCGATATTCCATCATTATTTATGATAGTAATGTTTACATCACTATAATTTATAGGATTTCCATTTAATAAGTCATTATCTAAAACATTTCCTGCTAAGCCGCCTAAATCACAAGATAAGTCAATTGCACTAAAGTCGTCGTTATTAGCAATAATCTCATGTGAGTCGAGATTTGAACTTGCGCTGTCTTCAGCTTCTACGTCTTCTCCATTTGGA
>Ga0265295_1003452_pt1 | contig 23022 bp, 21 predicted proteins | sample Munlansysbiofilm_FD_192503 | JGI IMG/M metagenome (GOLD analysis project Ga0265295, IMG submission 192503) | Leachate microbial communities from a municipal landfill in Southern Ontario, Canada - Methane capture system biofilm | ecosystem: Engineered > Solid waste > Landfill > Unclassified ...
CAAGGTTTGCGTTTGCCGATTGAGGTTGCTGAAGAAGTTAAATTAAATCATGGTCATGCGGTTTTGGATGACATTGAAGAGGACGAATTCTTTAACATCGTTGCATTCGGTTCCGAACAAGCCACAAAAGTGGAACGTCGGGTCCTGGTCAACATCATTGAAGCCCGGGCAGAAGAAATCCTGATGATGGTCGAACAGGAAATTAAGCGCTCCGGTTACGATTCTATGCTCCTTACCGGTGTTGTTCTAACCGGTGGAGGTGCCCAATTACCCGGCATACAAAAAATGGCGCAGAAAATCTTTAACTTGCCTGTTCGAATTGGAAAACCGGAAAAAATGGTCGGTCTTACCGATCAAATTAGCAGCCCTGCCTATGCAACCAGTGTTGGTTTGCTCAACTGGGGCATCTTATTTAGTGAACCAACGCCGACCGGTCAGAAACGGCGCGGCTTTGAAAAAGGAACATCTCAAACCTCCAAAGCGGAAGGGGTTTTGAGTTGGTTAAGAAGTTGGTCTAAACGTATCCTACCATAATTATTCAAGCATTTTGCCAGAGGAGATAAAAAAATGGAAGCAAAACAATCTGAATCATTCGCAAGAATCAAAGTAGTAGGCGTCGGTGGAGGCGGTTGCAATGCCGTCAACCGCATGATCGCCGAAGGTCTGCAAGGCATCGAATTTATTGCCATCAACACTGATGCGCAAGCCTTGCTAAAGTCAAAAGCAGACGTCCGAGTTCGCATTGGCGACAAAGCCACCCGAGGTCTGGGTGCAGGCGGTGACCCTCGCGTCGGTAAAGCCGCAGCGGAAGAATCTGCCGAAGAGTTATACGAAGTGCTCAAAGGCGCCGACATGGTCTTTGTCACTGCCGGAATGGGTGGCGGAACCGGAACCGGTGCTGCCCCTATTGTTGCGCAAATCGCCAAAGAAATTGGCGCTTTAACCATCGGTGTGGTCACCCGTCCCTTCGGTTTTGAAGGAACAACCCGCGCTCGTTCAGCCGAAGAAGGCTCAATGGCGCTTAAAGAACACGCCGACACCCTGATTGTGATTCCAAACGACCGTCTCTTGCAAATCGTTAATCGGAATAGTGGTCTGAATGACGCCTTCCGTTTAGCAGACGACGTCTTGCGCCAGGGTATCCAGGGTATTTCCGAATTGATTACCATCCCTGGTTTAATCAACCTCGACTTCGCGGACGTTCGCACAATTATGTCTCAAGGCGGTGCCGCACTGATGGCTGTTGGTCAGGCTACCGGCGAAGATCGTGCCAGAATCGCCGCTGAACAGGCGATTTCCAGCCAATTGCTGGATGTAACCATCAACGGTGCCCGCGGTATCCTCTTCAACGTTACCGGCGGTCCAAACCTCTCCCTATATGAGGTCAACCAAGCAGCGGCGATTATCAAAGAAACCGCCAGTTCCGATGTCAATATGATTTTCGGTGCCGTGGTAGATGAAAGTATGGGTGATAAAATCAGGATCACCGTAATTGCGACCGGTTTTGACAGAAGTGCCGCTTCTTTGGAGGGGGAGCAAAGTTTTTTTCTCGGCTCAACTCAACAAAGACCGGCAGAAAAGCCTAAAACCGTAGACTACACGCAAGAAAAGAAGGAGCAGACTCAATCTATTAAGAGTCCAGTCCAGGATGAATATGTCTATTCAAGCAATGTGGATGTGCCGACTTTCATGCGCAATAAAAACAGGAACCGTTAATTTTTTAGGTGCCCCTCTGGTATTGAACGAACTTTTCATCTCCTTCCAAATTTTGGGAGGAGATGAAAGCACGCTCGCTCAATATTAAAATCTACAATCTTGATTCAATATTTTTCCATCTAAAAAGGTTAACAAAACAAGCTCAGAAATTTGAGTTTCCTAAAATCTTGCTTTTTTTCAAAGTCTAACCGCATTCTATCCTTTGATTTCGCATAAGTTTCTTAGTAAAAAACAAAAATTAAAAATCCCAATATTTTAAGGTTCAAAAGCCTTACAATCCATCTGTTTAATCCTTCCTCATGTTAAACTTATATCCTAAATCTAAGGCTATTATAAGAAACCACCCCAATATATAGGGTTGGAAGGAAACACATCATGAAATGTCCATATTGTCAGGAAGCTGATACCAAGGTTATCGACACAACCAAAGACAACCACGGCGGGATTCGCCGACGGCGCCAATGCCTAAATTGTGGTCAGCGATTCAGCACCTACGAACGCCCGATCCTCACCACTCCCCTCATCATCAAACGTGATGGAACCCGCGAACCTTTTGACCGTGATAAGCTCTTGCGCGGTTTACGCATGGCTTGCTCCAAACGCCCCATTACCGCCCAGCGCATCGAACAATTAGTTGATGACATTGAGTCTCAATTGCAAAAAAAGGGTCGTTCTGAAATCAATTCCCGTTTGGTCGGCGATCTCGCTTTCAAAGGCTTGAAAGAAATTGACCATATCGCCTATATTCGCTATGCCATCGTCTATTTACGGATGGATGACCTCCATACAATCCAGGACGAAATAAACCACCTGCTCACAGAAGAAGAAAGCTAAGAGGCAAGCTATGACTGATTTAAAACTTGATAATTCTGGCTTAATTCCCACTCCTCCATTACCGGAAGGCCTGCCAAAAATTGAATTGACCGAAAATTCTCGTCAAATCCTGTCCAAACGTTACCTTCGCCATGGCAAAGACGGAACGCCGGTCGAATCTATCGAAGAAATGTTTTGGCGTATCGCCTGGCATGTTTCAGACCTTCCCGAGAGATCGGAAAACCATGAAGAACTCGCCCGGCAATTTTATGACATGCTGATTAGCAAAGCCTTCTTCCCCAATTCACCCACCTTCACCGGTGCAGGCACCCCCTTAGGCCAGTTGGCGGCTTGTTTCGTCTTGCCCATCTCGGATGACATGGGGCGTGCTGCAGATGGCATTTTTAGCAGCTTGCGCAACGCTGCCCTGATTCAACAAACCGGTGGCGGAAACGGCTTCAATTTTTCGCGTTTGCGTCCAGCCGGTTCGATGGTCAAGGCTTCCGCCGGTCAGGCGACCGGTCCGGTTGGTTTCCTGAAAGTTTATGATAACGCCTTTGGTGAAATCGCCCAGGGCGGAACCCGACGCGGGGCAAACATGGGTGTTTTACGGGTCGATCATCCCGATGTGGAAGATTTTATTGTCTGCAAAACCAGTGAAACCGCCATCACGAACTTCAATATCTCCCTGGCAATCAGCGATGATTTTATGAAGGCGGTTAAGGAAGATACCGATTGGGACTTACGCTTCCCCGATATCTATGCTCCGGAATACAAAAAATTTAGCGGCACGATAACCCAGGCTGAAAAAGCCGGACTTCCAATCCGGACCTATAGAACCGTCAAAGCGCGTGATTTATTTGCCAAATTTGTCAAACAAGCTCACCACAACGGCGAACCCGGTGCGCTCTTTATTGACGCTGCCAACCGTGAAAACCCGGTGCCTCATCTCTACGAGTTGGAATCGACCAATCCTTGCGGCGAGCAATGGCTGGGACCTTACGAAAATTGCTGTTTAGGTTCAATCAATCTCAGCCAGCATTATGGCGAAAATGGGACTGTCGATTGGGATAAATTGCGCGAAACCACCAAAACCGCCACGCTTTTCCTCGACCATGTAGTTGATAAAAACGCCTATGTCCCAGCCGTTCCCGAGCTGCGCGAAGCCGCCTTAAACGCTAGGCGAATCGGTTTGGGCATCATGGGTTTGGCAGATTTGATGTACCACTGCGGTGTTCGCTATGGTTCAGAAGAATCTTTGGATTTTTGCGGTCAGGTAATGGAGTTCGTTCGCTATTACGCAATGGAAACCAGCATTGAAGAAGCTGAAAAATTTGGCGCTTTTCCGGTTATCAGCGGAAGCATTTACGACCCTCAAGACATGAAATGGCAAGCCCCTGCTCCATTGGTTCCCGAGACACACAATTGGCAGCGCCCCTCTCTGGATTGGGAGGTAATCGTCCAGGGTATCAAAAGTCATGGCATTCGCAATGCCGCCCAGACCACAATCGCCCCAACCGGCACAATCGGTACGGTTGCCGGAGTTGAAGGTTATGGTTGTGAACCGGTTTTCGCCCTCGCTTACGTTCGCCATGTCAACGACAAAGGCAAGGATTTGCTGCTCAATTACGTCAGCCCTTACTTCCAGGAAGCTTTGGACAAGTCAGAGCTTAGCCAAGAAAGCAAAGAAAGAATCATCGAGCAAGTTCTCAACCATGGGACTTGCCAAAACATTGAAGAATTGCCTGATGAGATTCGCAATACCTTTGTTGTCTCTGCCGATGTCACAGCCGATGAACATATTCACATCCAGGCCGCTTTGCAAAGCTTTGTTGACAACAGCCTCAGCAAAACCATCAATTTCCCGGCAGGCACAACTGAAGATGAGGTTGCCGATGCTTTCATGACGGCTTGGGAATTGGGCTGCAAAGGCATCACGGTTTACATCACCGGTTCCCGCGATACGGTTGTTTTGGAAACAAAGGAAACCCTCGAAAAGAAAAATGGCGGAGCTGAGGCTGCTCCAATTAAGCTTTATGGCCATTCCGAAGAACAACTCAGCCTCTGGAGCGAAAGTAAAAAACCGCGCCCTCGTTCTCTAAAAGGCTACACCTATTCAATCGAAACCCCACTTGGCAAAGCCTTTGTAACCATCAATGAAAATGGCGACGACCAACCCTTCGAAGTTTTTATCAACACAGCAAAAGCCGGTTCCGAAACTGCCGCCCATTCAGAGGCAATTGGCCGTTTGATTTCATACAACCTGCGCCTTGCCTCGCCAATCGAGCCAAGAGACCGCTTGCGTGCAATCCTTGAGCAACTTTCCGGCATTGGAGGCGGCCGTTCGCTTGGCTTCGGTGCTAATCGCGTCCGTTCTATGCCGGATGGCATCTCTAAAGCGCTTGATGAATATCTGAGCAAAGATGAACCGGAAGAAAAAACCGAAATAGAAGCCACTCCTTTGCCCCTCGTTTCGGAAAAAACTGCCTTCCACCCCATCGGTGAACTCTGTCCCGAATGCGGCGAGGCTACTTTGATTAACGAGGAAGGCTGCCGCAAATGCTACTCCTGCGGTCATAGTGAGTGCTAAAATGCAAGCCAATCTCAAACCAAACCAACGCATGATCGTCCTCGCCGGTAACATCGGGAGCGGTAAAACTTCGTTGACCAAACAACTCAGCCTGCAATATGGCTGGCAAGCCTCCTATGAGTCGGTTGATAACAATCCCTATTTGGCGGATTTTTACGCTGATATGAAAAGCTGGGCTTTTAACCTTCAGATGTACTTCCTCGGAAATCGTTCTGAAGAGATTAGGGTCTTGGCACAATCCGGTCAGTCTGCCATTCTTGACCGTAGCATTTATGAGGATGCCCATATTTTCGTACAGAGCTTATTCGAACTGAACAATCTTTCCAAGCGCGATTATGACTCATATTTTAAGCTTTATGAAATTGTGTTAAAGACTTTACCAAAACCGACCTTGTTAATTCGTCTGGAATGTCCGGTTGAGCACTTAGTTAAACGCATACAGAAAAGAGCGCGATCGATTGAAGAAACGATTGACCCAAATTATTTACGTCTGCTCGATTCTTACTATCATCGCTGGGCAGAAGAATACCGGGAAAGTCCGACCTTAACAATTGCCAGCGACAAGTTTGATTTTGTAAATAATCCGAAACACTTCCGACAAGTTTTAGAAGCAGTCAAAACCTGTATCGAAAATCAAACCAATATGTTTCTGAACGAACCAAATCGTTAAATAGAAATAAATTGCACAAATAAGCCGCTCAAATTAATTGAGCGGCTTAATCTTTTATTCTTTTTATTCTTCCCAGGTCAATTCCCATTCGCCGATTAAAACGCTTTCGCCGGTTTCAATTCCAGCCTCGCGCAAGGCTTTTTCCACCCCGATACCGTTCATAAAGCGTTGGAAACGACGAACCGAACCGGGCTGGTCAAAGAAAGTCATCGCTGCCGCCCGTTCAATTCGCTTACCAGTAACAAGATAACCCTCTTCCGTCTTCTCAATCTCAAAAGCATCCGGGTCTTCATCGCTGCGGTAAATCGGCAATGAGGCGTCAACTTCCTCTACCGGCAAATCCTGGAGCTTGTTATAAGCTTTCCACATCAGTTCTTTCAAATTCAAGCGACTAACCGCTGAAACCGCTGTCAGCTCAATTCCATCTTTTTCAAAGCGTTCCTTTAGAGCCGGGTACTTTTCAGCGACATCAGGTAAATCCATTTTGTTAAAGACAACAATTTGGGATATCTTTCCGAGACGCTCATCGAACATATCCAATTCACTGTTTATGGTCAGAAAATCTTCATAAGGATCTTCGCTCCAACCGTCTAAAACGTGAATCAGCAAGCGTGTTCGCTGAACATGACGCAAAAAGTCATAGCCCAAACCGACACCTTCGGATGCACCTTCAATCAATCCGGGAATATCCGCCATCACCATGCTATGGTCAAAATCGAGCTGAACGACGCCCAAATTTGGCTCTAAGGTTGTAAAAGGATAATTGGCAATCTTCGGTGTTGCATTAGTTGTCGCGGCTAAAATCGAAGATTTTCCGGCATTTGGCAGCCCAACCAGCCCAACATCCGCAATCAGTTTCAATTCAAGCCTAAGGTTCATTTCTTCGCCCGGCTCGCCTCTTTCGGCTGTCAGAGGCATCTGGTTCCGGCTAGTGGCAAAATGCTGATTGCCTCGTCCGCCACGTCCGCCTTTGAGGACAGTCAAGCTTTGCTCGGCACCGGTCAGGTCGCCAATAAGTTCGGCGGTTTCGTCGTTATAAACAATCGTTCCGGGTGGAACCTCAATCACCAAATTTGGTGCGCTTCTACCGCTGCGGTTGGAAGGTCCACCGTTCTTGCCTGATTCGGCAGGGAACTTTTGATTGTAATGGAAGCGGTTGAGTGCGTTCATTCTCGGGTTGACTTTCAAAATAACGTCCCCGCCCCGACCGCCATCGCCGCCGTCCGGTCCGCCTCTTGGCTTAAATTTTTCGCGGTGCCCATGCACCAGTCCGTCGCCGCCCTTTCCGGAAGCGACCCAAATCGTTACTGAATCTATAAACATAATTTTCTCTTTCTAAGTTCCATGAAGTTTAACACAAAATCACCGAGGACGAGTAAAAAAAGATAGTGATCCCGTTCCCCGCTACCCGATCCCCGCTCCCCGTTCACCGTTCCCTGCTCCATGGCTCTTGGGACTTGGCTCTTGGCTCTATTTCCCGTTCCCCGCTCCCTGCTTGTCAAGGCTAAACGGAAATGTCCCATTGCGGTTCGTCTTGTATTATCCTCGCATTTGTGATATATTTAACGAATGGAATGGGCTCTTAGATTTCATGATCAAAACAGACTCACCCTGCTTGATTATCAAAGGCTATTCCACAATAAAACAATTAAAGGATAATGTGAAATGAAATTATTTGATTTGACTGGAAGAGTTGCTGTTGTTACCGGTGCATCGAGCGGTTTGGGTGCCGATGCAGCCATGGCTTATGCTGAAGCCGGTGCTGATGTTGCTTTGCTTGCCCGCCGTAAAGATCGCCTCGATGAAATGGTTAAGAAAATTGAAGCCACCGGACGCAAAGCTCTGGCTGTTCAGTGTGATGTTTCTGACGAAGCCAGCGTAAAAGCTGCTTGTGAAAAAGTTTTGAATCATTTTGGCAAAGTCGACATCCTGCTCAACAACGCCGGTATCGCTCAAGGCGGTTCAGTCGAAAATCTGACCACCGAACTTTGGGATAAATCAATGGACATCAACGTCAAGGGTATCTTCCTGATGTGCAAATATTTGGTCCCTCAAATGAAAGAACACAAATACGGTCGCATCGTCAATGTTGCTTCTATCAACGCCGTTTTGGCTGACAAAGGCGATGCACTTGTTCGCCACGTTTATAACACTTCAAAAGCTGCTGTTTTAGGTTTGACCAAAGGCATGGCTGCCACATATGCACAATATAACATTACCGTAAACGCAATTGGACCTGGCTTGTTCATGTCTGAAATGACTGCCGACACCCTCTTCCAGCATGAGGGCTTTATGAACATGTACAACGCCCTCACCCCTGCTTCCCGCCCGGGTGGACATGGTGAATTAAACGGCCCGATTATTTTCTTCTCATCGGATGCCACATCCTACACCACCGGTCAGTTCATTATTGTTGCCGGCGGATTCGATTTAGTTTAGTCGTAAATAAACACAAAAAAACCCTCTGACCTTGAACGGCAGAGGGTTTTTATTTTCCGAATATCCAAACTGTTTCAATTTTAGTGAAATCTTTAGAGCTCTTGTATTGCAATAGATAAACCGCCCGGAATCTCACAGTTCGACGGGCGGCTTATACGTCAGCTTGAGAACGAACTCAGCTTGTTTTCAATAAGTTTTAGGCTTCTTCCGAATCTTCCTCATTAAATTTTTCTTCAATTTCATTGAGTTCCCCATTTAACAATTCCACTTCATCTTCCAAAGTGGCAACTTCTACGAAATCTTCAGTTTCTTCGCCTTCAATCAATTCTTGTTGTTCCTCGTCCAGCTCAAGGACTTCGTCGAAATCGTCCTTCACCAAAACGTCAACATCTTCGACAACAGAAATTTCCTGCTGACCAGACAGTTCTTCATCATCGAGTTCTTGTAAAGTAGTTCCCATTTTTGTGTCCATTAATTCACGTTCTTTTTGCTCTTTATCTGCCATTTTTTTGGAAAAAACTGTGTGGCGAAGAACTAATGCAAGCCCGGCAATAATAGCAACAATCAACATCACCGTTTGATTAATATTAATCCCATTCACTGGAGAAGGATCGAGGCGCAGGAACTCAAGGAAGAAGCGGGTAATCGGATACCAAATCAGATAACCGAGGAACAGATCGCCCTTATACAACTTGTCCTTAAATTTATCGCCAATCAAAACCAAAACGCCCGCCCCAATCAGACTTAAAAGACTTTCATATAAAAAGAGGGGATGATAGGTCTCGACGGCTTCAAAACCACGCATGCGATGCTGTGGGTCAATTCGAATTGCCCAGGGCAATGTGGAGGGACGCCCATAAACCTCTTGATTGACAAAATTACCCCAGCGACCAATCGCCTGAGCAATCAAAAGTCCCGGAGCGATAAAATCAGCCCATTGCCAAAAATTGAGTTTTTTAACTTTGCAATAGATAATCAGAGCAATCGCCCCACCGATAATACCGCCTGGAATCCCCAAACCGCCTTTTCGCAATGCCAAAATTTCCATTGGGTTTTTCAGATAATTTTCAGTGGTTACACCAGCGGCAATGTTCGAAGCCGAGGGTGTGAAGACATGCCAAAGACGGGCACCGATGATTCCGGCAATCAAAACCCAGGGCAAAATGTCGAGAATAACTTCGCTGTCCTGACCATGCTTTTTAGCTTGTCGGGATGCCAATAACGAACCGAGAATAGCCCCGAAAACGATGATAATTCCATAATATGTAATTGTAAAGCTGCCAATACTGATACCTGGTGGCATAACAATCCTTCCTCCGAAAAAACGGATTATTCAGCTTGTGATTCTCGCCAAACGTAGACGATACGCTGAATAGCTGTAATATTTGCAAACAGGGCTATTATACCAACGGACCAGATTGGTTTTCCAATCAAGAGTCCAACGATTAAGACAATCGCCCGTTCAATTCTGGTCATAATACCGACTTTGGTCGAAATGCCCAAGCCTTCTGCCCGGGCACGGGTGTAAGAAACCAAAACCGCTCCCATGGCGGATAAGAAGCTCAGAATTATGCCTAAGAAGTTTTCTTGTGTGTAAAACCAAATCAATAATCCGCCGAATAAGAAAAGTTCATCATAGCGATCAATGACTGAGTCGAAGAAGGCACCAAATTTACTGCTACTGTCCCTTAAACGAGCCATTGCCCCATCAACCGCATCCAAAGGTGCCATCAAAACTGCCAGCAAGCCAGCCCATCTTATATAACCAAAGCCAATCAAAACCGCAGCGCCGATATTGCCCAGCAGCCCTAAAAAGGTGATGTGGTTGGGGGTCAAACCCACTTTCAGGAGTTTTTCCGCAATCCAGTTCAAAGGTTCATGAAATGTTTTCCTCAAAAATACTTCAAAAGAATTATTTCCTTTTGCTTTATCGCTCATTCGTCAAGCCTCTCCTCATTTTCATCATCCGCTTCCGGTAAGAGGATTTCGCGTTCCTTCTTACCACTGCCAGCCGGACCCAAAACGCCTCGCCCCTCAAGCTGATCGATCAACCAGGCTGCCCGCGGATAACCCAGGCGCAAATTCCGTTGCAAAAAAGAAGCATTTGCCCGGCGCTTGAGCCGGATGAGCTCGGTTGCTTCTTGAATCAACTTTTCGTCGCTGTCATCTTCTGTCTTATCCTGGACTTCGGTTTCCCAGGGCACATCATCCGCCCCCCCATCTTCTGCTTCCTGTCGGGAATCTGACTGAACGCTCTGTTTTCCTATTTCCGTCAAATTTAAATTCATCCCTGTACCGCGTTCTTTAATTTCTTGTTTTTGCCACCAGTCGATGACTTTATTGATTTCCTGATCAGAAACCATCACGCCTTGTGCCCGTTGGGGATGGCCGACTTCAGGATGTAAAAAGAGCAAATCACCCTTGCCCAAAAGTGTTTCCGCACCGGTATGGTCCAAAATCACTTTTGAATCGATGGAAGAGGCAACCGTAAAGGCAATTCTGGTCGGGAAGTTGGCTTTAATCACGCCGGTAACAATGTCTGTGCTCGGGCGTTGCGTCGCAACAATCAAGTGCATTCCAACTGCCCGGGCTTTTTGAGCCAAACGCACAATCGCCAACTCCGTCTCTTCCCTTGCATTAAGCATCAAATCTGCCAGCTCATCAACCAAAATGACAATTCGGGGAAGTCGGGCTTTTCCCAGTTTTTCCATTCTCTGGTTATAAGTATCCAAATTTCGTGCTCTCACTTCTTCGAGCAAACGATAGCGGTTGTCCATCTCGGTGGTTGCCCAGCGCAAAACTGCCATAATCCGATCAACATTGGTTTCGGTATTCCCAAGCAGGTGAGGCAAACCGTTAAAACGGCGCAACTCAACCATTTTCGGGTCAATCATCACTAATTTCAAATCGTCAGGATTGTTGTTCATTACCAGGGCGAGCGTTATTGCCGCCATCCCGACCGACTTACCGGAATTTGTCGTACCTGCAATCAAAAGATGGGGCATACCTGCCAGGTCCGATACAACCGGCTGACCGGAAACGCCTCTTCCCAATGGAATCGCCAGGGGCGATTTTATCTGAGCAAATTCGGGCGATTCGAGCAAAGGTTTTAATCTGACAACAGTATGCTCACTATTAGGCACTTCAATGCCGACATAAGATTCTCCCGGAACAGGTGCCTCAATGCGCAGGCGTTCTGCCTTGAGCGCTAAAGCCAGGTCCTTTGACAGTCCGGAAATTTGTTTAATCCGAACTTTCAATTTTTCTTCGGTGTTGCCTTTGTCATAATAACCCGGTTCCACAGCATATTGCGTAACCGTCGGCCCTACCCGATAGCCAACCACCTTTGCGGGAATACCAAAATCCCCCAAAGTTTCTTCAAGCAATGCGCCATTCATATTAATCGTCGCCAGATTAGCAATCACAGATTTTTCAGCATCAAGCAGATTCAGGGGAGGTAATTCGTCCGAACGTGGTTTTAGCGGTACATCTTTTTTGGCTTTATTATTGTCAATCAAGCTGCCATTTCTAAATGCCAGCGGTAATTCCATTTGCGATTTTACTTTGGCTGTTTCCTTTTTTATTGTTTCCACTTTTTCAGTTTTCTCAGGCACAAGACTGACAAATTCAGAGAGCGGGCTTTCTTTTCCGAGCGTAGTTTCTGAATCAACTTCGCTCTCTATTTTTTCACCCTTCGCCCAACGCTCAATTTTGCCGGCCAGTCGTAAACCTAAGACCAGAAGAATTATAGATAAGACCACCAAAATGATAGCAGCCGGCAATTTTCCCACCAAACTTCGCAGGGGATAAGCTAAACCATAGCCAACGATACCACCCGCTCCTTCTCCGGCATTTACCGTGGAAACGGAGTCGTTTGCGAAAGCTGAGACTGCCCCAAGCAAGAGAAAGGCACCCATTTGAACTAAAATCACCCGACTTAATCGGAAGTTTTCCGGTGGTTGTTTTCTCCAGAGCAACAAAAACCAGCCACTCAAAAAGAAAAGCAGGCCAACCAAATAACGCCCCCATCCAAACCACCGCTTTAAAACAGACACAGATTGGTCAACCAACTTACCGTGAGTGATGCCAAAAACTGCCAAAATTAAAATTGCACCAACAACAATTAGCAATAATGCCGCTAAATCCCAGAGCATTCGTCGGTTTTTTTGCTGTTGTTTCTCTCGGTTTTCAGCGTCAATTTCTGCCTGTTTCTGCAATTCCAGCAGTTTGGCTTTGCTAATTTTTTCGGTTTTTACTTTCTTCTGACTCTGCGCCACAATTTACTCCGCTTGAATGCCAACGATTTAGCCTTTATCTTACAATATCCGTGCCAGCATCGACTGATTCATCAGGCATCTCTTCCGGTTTTGTGTCATCCGTTTCTTCTGTTTGATTCGCATTCAGTGCATCGGCTTCCAGTCCGGCAATCTTTTTAGCTACATTTTCGATGGCAATTTTCTGTTTGCGATAGAGATCGGCCTCAGAAACTGCCAGCTTTCGGGCGACCTCCCGAACCTTTTTCCCTTGTAAGTATTTCAGATCCAAAATGTTATAAAGCAACCATTCACTGGTATATTTTCGGTCACCACTTGGTCTTGTCATCTCGATTGCTTCGGTCAAAACTGCCCGAAGGGCGTTTGTGAGGTTGCCTTCCATATGTTCGCTTTCGACCTCAACCACCTTAAGTTGCAAAAGTGGGTTGCTTGTCAATTTTGGTCCGCCCCAATAATGGGTTAGTGCGTCCTTTACCCAGCTTTCCATTCCTTCGGGCAGATCGGTTTGTTCGATGCTCTCAAGCGGCTCCATTTTGAAACTGGAGATAGCACGAAAGTTTTGCAAAGCATCAACTTCAGTTTGCAATGAGGATAAACTTTCAATCACTTGCTTTTGAATGGCATGGTCTTTAATCGCCAGGCTCGCTCGTTCTGCCAATTCCAAGACTGCTTTACGGTCCTCTTCCTCCGGCTCCCTATCCGCATTTTTGATAAAACCGCCTAATCCAAGATAGTGTTGCTTGCCGTCTTCAAGCTCAATTTGCAAAGGCAGCAAATACAAACCTTCCCATTCAAACAAAGCTTCTTCCGGCTCAATTTCATTCACTTGTTTGATAAAAGTTTCATCAATTTTCAGCTCATCAATCGCTTTTTGCTCGCCTGTCGTAACCACCTGGCGCACCTTTTCACCCTCCAAAACGGCAAAAAAGCCAGCCGAAACCGGCAACCGGTCACTAATCAAGGCAGCAATTGTCTCAAGCAATTGCTGTAAATCCCGATTCGTGAGCATTCGATCTTGCAGGTTTTGAATTCTTTCCAGGTCTTCCTTGTCAGAACCCCAAAAGAATTTCTTTTCAACATACGGTGAAACAATATTGATGGCATACTGAATCAACAAAATACTGCCCACGATTACGATCGGTACATAGAATATATAAGGATTGCCCAAGCGCTCGCCATAGCGTCGCGTAACTGTTACCAAGGCCAAGACGATAGCCGCGGTAAGCGGTCCTCTCAAAAGCCATCGCCACAAGCGACTCTTAATTTGACGGTCTGTCCAACGCAAGCCAAAAAATGATACGGTGTAAGTCATCACAATGATAAATAAACCGGTGATAACCGAACCGATGATGCTAAGCAGCCAAAACCAATGAGGATGTTGGGCAAACCAGCTGTTTCCATGATACAAAAAAGTGACGCTGTTAATCGCAATCGCAGCGACGCCAACCATCAGGTAAATCATTCTGCGCATACCGGTTTTCGTGCTGGTTCGAATCAAAGTCCGAATCAGGTTGTAACTAACCAGCATCATCACCAAAATATAAAAGAGTCCGAAGTAAAAAGTGGTTTGATTTCTTTCCAAGAATGCCATCGGTGCTTTTGTTGGCGCCAAACCACCAATTGTTACTCCAAAGAAAATCAAAATCGCCGAGATTATTGAAACAACATAAGCCACAACCACAAAGGTTTTTCGTCTGCCACGACTTGGTCGGCCGGTAACGGTTAACAACTGATCTGAAAAATGAAAAAAAACTGCCGGCAGCATCATCAAACCAACCCATTTCATTTGCAGCCAAAATTGAACAAACTTTGGTTGGTCCGTAACGACCACAACCGTTTCACTGCTATAAATCAAAGCCAAACAAAGCAAGACCAGCAAAAATATCCGCACAATCCGATCTTTGAAATTAAATCCGGTGACATACATCAGCAAGGCAATTGCAGTAATTGCCACACCTGCATTCACAATTTGACTTAATGTTTCCAGGATCAAAGAAAGGTTAAGCGTCACAGTCATAAAAATCTCTACTTATGCCAGACGTTTTTGATAGAAGAGCGCCGGGTCTTCGTTGGGGAAATATTGTTCCATAAAACCGCAAATTTCGTAACCACAACGGAGACTCAATTCCACCATCGGATAATTGCGCATCGGGATTTCGAGCAAAACCCGAAGCAAACCCTGCCTCGCGCCCCAGTCTTCTACCGCAGCCAGCATTGTCCGTCCAACGCCATTATGCCTGACTTCCGGCATCACAACTAAATTTGTAATTCGTGCCGTCATTGGCAAAGTTTTCGCATCAATGGTGACATAGCTAACCAAAACATCCTCCAGCACACCAGCATAAATCAAGCTGGCATCGTCCCAGGTTTTTAATAACGAGCTTTTATCGCGCATATAGCTCAAATGCACTTCACGAGGCAACTTGATAGGTTCAAAATTAAAAGAAGCATTTTGATTTTCCACATTTGCCCGCATTCGATAGGCATAATGGCTGTTGAAACTATGATCCAACTCGAGCATTTCATCATAATGCCTGCTGTTTGCAATGAGAACTTTGAGCAATGCCATTTTTACCTCTTCTATTCTGCCGGAATTGTTACTTGAATCACACAGGCACTTTGTTCAACACCGTCATTGTCCAAAGCGACCAATCTGAGCATATATTCGCCGGGATCAAGGTCGGTGGTATACCAATTGCCCAGGCTTTCGTCAATCCGAACACCGCTTCCGGCTGCAATGGTTTGCCAATTGGCTTCCATTGTCGAATATTCGTATTTATACGATCCAAAATTCTCGGTATTAACGCTGCCAATCAATTCAACCACACCCGAAACCTCTGAAAGATGCTCCGGACTTTCAATTTCCAAGATGTCGTTTATACAATTGCTCTCAATCCCTTCAAGTTGAACCTGAGGATAAAGTGTTGGTGTCGGGGTTGCCCCTTCTGGAGGGGGTCCCAGCGTTACGGTCGGTGTGGTCAGAACTTCGATTGTGGGGGTGGCAAAAGTAGGTTCCTGAGCCAGTTCCCCGGCCAAAAAAGTAGCCACAACGAACTCACCAACCGTCAGCAAGCCAACCAAAATCAAAACCGTACTGGCACCAACCACCTTCCGTTGGGCTGCTTCGCGCTCCAAGCCGAAAATTGCAGAGCGTTTTTCCTGCAATGCTATCAATATTCGTCGCAAATAAATCAAGGCGACGATACCCAGCATTAAATAGATCGGAACTTCAAATTCCGCTAAAAATCGAATGACATAATTCATTTGTAACCGAAATTATAGCCGACGAAGAACTCCCCGGATGATTTTCATCAAATTCGGTGCAAGTTGGTCGCCAACCTCAAGAACTTCTTCATGGCTCGCTTTATTCGTGCCATCCGGATCAATTTTATTGGTAATTGTTGCAAATCCGAGGATATCCATCCCGCCATGTTTGGCAACGATTGCCTCGGGCACAGTCGACATCCCGACCGCGTCTACTCCCACCATTTTCAGGAAGCGACAATCAGCCGGTGTCTCAAAAGAGGGACCGGATAAGCAAACGTAAACGCCCTGATGAAGTTTTAACCCCAGACCACTTGCGACGTCTTCCGCCAATTCAATCAGATTGGGGTTATAGACTGCGCTCATATCGGGGAAGCGCGGGCCAAATTCATCTAAATTCGGTCCACGGAGAGGGTTTTCACCAGCCATCGGCAAAAGCGCCAAATGATCTTTAATCAACATAATATCGCCCGGATAAAAATCGTCGTGTAAACCACCTGAGGCATTGGTTAAAATTAAAGTTTTGATTCCCAAACGCTGCATTACACGGATGGGCAACCCAATTTTAGAAACGCTGTGGCCTTCGTAATAATGCGTGCGCCCCTGAAGAACTAAAACTTGCCTACCTTCCAATTCGCCAATCACCAAACGTCCCTTGTGGCCGGGAACGGTTGACTGAGGCCAAAACGGGATTTCGTGGGTGGGGATAATAACCGGGTTTTCGATGGATTCCGCTAATTCACCCAGACCGGAGCCAAGAATTAGCGCAATTTCGGGTTCTGTGGTCAATCGGTCACGCACCGCATCAGTTGCGGCGTCAATTTCATGGTAACTTAAAAATTCGGTCATACTCACCTCCGGAGATTTTTCAAAATTATATCATGTCAATTTGTCGGTGATTACCAAGGAAACAAAATTTTTTATCTCAAACCTACAAGCCTATACCGTGTGAGATCACCTTCGTTTATTGATATTATGTAGATAATACTTTTAAAAATATGATTGCAAAGACTAAACCAATGAAGATAAACAGTCCTATTTCCATTTTGGCCAAGCCGATGTATTTTCTTTCTTTAGCCATTAGTTCCCATTCGTAGCAATATAATCTTAAGGGCATTTTTTGTTCTAATTCATTAATCACTGCAAATTTTAAGCTGTTTAGTTTTTCGAATTGCCAGACCATGATTGTTGAATATATGCAAATGACGATTCCAATAAGACAAAGTGCGAGTGCTGTTGTTTTGTCGTCCAGAAAAGCTGTAATGATCACTATCAAACTCGAGAGGAGAACCAGCATAAAATTCACGGTACTTATTCGGTTGTCTGATATTTTTTGAGTGGATTCAACATATAGTTTGTACTGGTCTGTTAACTGTTCTACTTTCATTTCGTCCGAACTATTATCGTTTATATGATTGTAAAGAGATGTTTTATTTGTCATGGATTTTAGTTGTCCTTTTATAAAAAATTATAGTGATTGATGCCACAAGATTGACCTATCTTTAATAGTTCATTTGCCTGAAGATATGAAAGCAATTAAGGATTACTGGCTGTTAACCGATGTAAACGGTAACCAATACCCATGCAATGATGAAATCTTCTAAAAAGTATATGAACCGGTTGAACCTTTCAAGCCCAATGTCTGATTGCAGAAATTACAGATGTTGAATTCCATCCTACCATCGCTGAAGCGGCGCTCCTGACAACAGAGGATGTCTTTGCACTTCCCCAAGGTTCTACTCCTATTATTGGTTTGTTATAGTGTTGGGCAATTTTTATTTCGATATTTATCCATTTAGAATAAGTAGAATAAACACCAGCAAGGACAAGGACGACACTTGCAGGCAATATCTGTCTTTCAATTGCTTGTTTTAAATCATTGGTGTTCGCCGCATTATGTATCGGATCGTCTTTAGGAACGGAATAATTCCGATAACTAAAGTAGGGGTAGCTGTTCAAGAGTGAAACAAGTGAATCATAATTTTTTCCATATGACCAAGAGTGAGAGATAAATAAATTGTATGTCATAATATTCCTTTCTTTATCTGCTAAGGTTGTTTATATCCTATAGGCAAGTCGTATTCTATATACCTTCCACAGAGCCCAAAAAAGTTAAAATCTTTTTCATCTTTCCACTTTTTATCTTTTCTGTTTATTGCGTCTTTACTTCTATTTCAGCAAACACTTCCCATTCAAGTTGGGATGTTATTTCTTCTTCAGCTAGCATTCTCATCGTTTCGCCACCGGTAATTGCTTTCACTGCTGTTTTTGCATCATCCGACAACAATAAAACGACGAAATTAAAATCAGGTTCAAACAAGTATCCTAATCCCATTTTAGACAATCGGATACCACCGCCCAAAGTCATTGTATAGACGATAGTTTTTAGATGTTCTGCTTCATTCCAACCAGCCGCTTTAGCACAAACCAATTCAAAGCTACTCTCATTCCAGGTTGCAAGTGAGCAACCATATTTTTCCCTCATGAGTTCTTTCATATCACTTGCGTATGTTTCTTTTAGCCGTGCCTCTTGCAGTTGGGTTGCTTTGATATCGATCGTGGATGTTGGGGAAGTAGTCTTTGTTGGGCGTAATGTTGGAGTTCTCGTCGGTTCTGGAGTAAGTGTTTCTGTTGGCATCGCTGCCTGCGTTTCTGCAATCGCCTGTTCAATTTGTGCTTGTGATGGAGCACAAGAGGTAAGCAATAAAACCAAAATGAAAAAACTTAATAATTTAATATTTTTCATCTATCACCCCACCTCCTAAGGTTTCGTAAAGTATGCATTTGAAAGCAAAGGTTGACAAGTTAGATTACCCATACGATTAGTGAAACAATATTCTCCATCACCGATGCCATAAATAGTAATCCGGTCATCCTCGTATAAATTATCAAATGAATTTTTCATATTCACATAAAAAGCGTCATATGTTCCACTTATGTAACATTGGATAGCTTTAGTGCTAACAACATTAAATACTCGACATTGGATTTTTATTTTTTCTCCATCCAGTTTATCAGGGTAGGTCAAGAAGTCTTGTTGATTCACATAGCTGTATTGAGCAAAAAAATCGTTTGTAGCTCTTACCGCTTCGGAAGTTAATTGCCAGGTAGTGAAAGTTGCAGTTGGTGGCGTAGTAGGAGTTGGACTATTTCTTGGCGTTGGTGTGAAAGTTTGGGTTGGAGTAAGCGTTGGTGTAAGTGTTCTTGTCGCTGTTACAACTTTCGTAATTACGTGAGGTGTGTTTGTGGGATATGGAGTATAAGTAGAATAAGGGGTGTTTGTCGGATATTTTGTTTGCGTTGGTAATGCAGTAAGTGTCTGATCTACAAAGGGCATAACCTGCTCTGGTTTTGGAGCGCATCCAGCAAGAAAAACCAACAAAGTCGAAAGTAATATTATTTTCCAGGTTCTCATCGTAATGCCTTTTCCCTTTCATTTCTAGAACAAGAATTTTTAATTGATAGCATACCTTCAGCAAGTTAACTCATTAATTTAATATCAATCGACACTCAAAATGTATGCGCTGGAAATCATTAACCTACTGTGGTTAAATTATAACATCCTTTTAATCAAATAAATTGTATATTGCATTATTGGGAAATTAAATAAAAAATGGCGAGGCTGGGATTTGAACCCAGAACCGTTGGCTTATGAGTCCACTGCTCCACCGTTGAGCTACCTCGCCGTTCAACGAATCATGATAATACCCGACTGTCTGAAAAATGTCAACCGTTTTAACAGGGATCGGGGAACGGGAAACGGGGAGCCGGAAACCGCAAGCAGGTATCGGGAAACAGGAAAGAGGTAACAGGAAATCAAAATCAGTGTCTCTTAATTTTTTTCCGATATTCCGATATTATGTTGACGGCCCTCAGCAGTCCCTGCTTCCTGCTGTCCGGCTTTATATCAACCCATTCGCTTTTCCAACTTTTACAAAGATTTCTAAAACCTGTTCCAGCTGAGGTCGTGTGTGAGTTGCCATATAACTGGTGCGCAGCAATTGTCTTCCCGGAGCAGTTGCCGGCGAAATGACCGGGTTAACAAAAACGCCGTTTTCCATTAAATCAGCCCACATCTTAAAGGTAAGCACATCATCACCGATGATAATCGGAATAATTGGCGTGCAGGATGCCCCGATGTCAAAGCCTGCTTCGCTTAAACCTTTGCGCATGAATTCCCCATTTTTGGTTAATTGCTCTATCAATTCGGGTTGTTCTTCCATAATCTCAAGCGCGGCCAGAGCTGTGGCGGTATTGGCAGGCGGAATACTCGCACTAAAAATAAGACTACGCGCAGTATGCTTGATATAATCGATCACTTCATAATCCCCGGCAACAAAGCCACCAATCGAAGCAAATGACTTGCTAAAGGTAGACATGATCAAATCAACCTCATCTGTCAAGCCAAAATGCGCTGCCGTACCGCGTCCTCCGCCCAAAACCCCCATTCCATGAGCGTCATCAACCATCAGGCGCACACCGGCTGGTTTGGTTAATTGGAGAAGTTCCGGCAATGGAGCGATATCGCCTTCCATGCTATAAAGGCCGTCCACAACCAACAATTTCCCGGCTTCTTCGGGCAGGCTTTTGAGCACCCGATCTAAATGGGACATATCATTATGCCGAAAACGCTCAATTTTACCCATGCTCAAAATAGCACCATCCACAATGCTTGCGTGGTCTTCTTTATCCATAATGATGATGTCGCGCCTACCGACAATGGCGCTGATTGTGCCCAAATTGACTTGCATCCCGGTCGAAAAAACCAGAGCAGATTCTTTGCCAACCCATTTTGCCAGTTTTGCCTCAAGCTCTTCAATGATAGTCATGTTACCGTTCAAAAATCGGGAGCCGGTGCAGCTTGTGCCATATTTTTTAATTGCCTCAATCGCTGCTTCGCGAACTTTTGGATGGGTGGTCAGACCAAGATAATTGTTCGAACCACACATAATAATCCGGCGGCCCTGATAAACAACTTCTGTCCCTTCGTTACGATCCAGGGGGATAAAATAGGGGTAATATCCTTCTGCTCTTGCCTTTCGGGCTGTTTCAAATTCAAATGCTTTTTTAAATATGTCCATGTTTGATTCCTTCTTTTGTCTGAAATCATTAACCAAAAATATGGGGATGAGATACGGCTACATTTATTGTTAAAAAGATTCTCTGATTTCATTCTGCGTTTGCGCCGTCTTCGGGTAAAATAAAAGCTAAGATAAATTAGAATATGAGGTTAACAATATGAAGAAATTAGTCCCTGTTTTATTTGTTCTCATTTTGATTCTCAGCAGTTGTTATTATCCTGCGGATGAAGATATATCCCAGGATCCGGTAGTCGCAACAAACGTCGCCCAGATATTAACCCAGGGAGCACTCAATCGTTCCGAAGAAAATGACGAAACGATCGCAACGCCTGCTCCGGAAGAACTTCCCTACCCTGTAACCGGTGTCGGCGGATCGGATGCAGAATCAAAAGAACCGGCTTTGGAAGCCGAAAACCCACCCGAGGCTGAGGCTGAAACTCCCGAAAACACAGAAGAACCTGCCGAAAGCGTTCCCGAAACTTCAGTCGATGAAAACCTCCCTTGGAGTGGAACCAGCCTATATAGCGAAAGCTTCGACAGCAATAACTATTGGAACTTCGAAAACCCCTACTTATTATCCAAAATTGGAAACGGGCAGCTCGAATTCACATCCAAAGGCTCCCCCTGGTGGACCAGCTATTACACCACCAAACCGGAAGTGCAAAACGGCTATTATGAAACCAGCCTTAATATGCTTAATTGCAATGCTAATGACCGAATTGGCTTGGTTTTCCGCCTGAAGCTCAGCGGAGATTTTTATTACATGGGCTTAACTTGTGATGGCAAATGGGGCTTCAGCCAATACACATCCGATAACCGGACCATCGATATTTTACCTTACGAAACAAGCGATGCTCTCAATCCGGTTAGCGAACCAAACCAACTTGGCGTTTTAGCGAATGGCAACGATTTTGAATTCTATATCAACCGTCAAAAAGTTGGTTCTGCCACTAACACCAGCTTGCCCGAAGCCGGCTTTTTTGGCTTTATGAGCATGTCTGCAGGAACCCAAAACTTCAAAACCCTGATCGACAGATTGGAAGTTTGGGAAAAATAAATCTTAAAGAACGACACCAAAGCAGGGAATCGCGTGCCAACGCGATTTCTTGCTAAATTAACCATATCACTTAGAAGGGAAGCAATAATGAGCAATGAATATATCTTAAGACCGGATTTAGACGGAAGCAGCTTTTATCATCAAGGAAATTCAACCGGCTTTTTGCTCATTCATGGCTTTACTGCCTCAACCGCCGAAGTGCGCCCGTTGGCAGACCGTTTGTCAGACCTGGGCTACACCGTTTCAGCCCCGCTTTTGCCCGGGCACAACACCCATCCGGATGATTTGAATAAAACCAAATGGCAAGATTGGTATGCCTCAGTTCGGCAGTCTTACCTCGAGTTGCGTGATAATTGTGATCAAATTTGGTTGGGAGGTGAATCGATGGGCGGTTTGCTTTGCCTTATGCTGGCTGCTGAATTTCCGGAAGCCGCTGGTTTGCTGCTCTTCGCCCCCGCATTATTAGTTAACTACCTAAGTCTGGCATATTTAATTCAATTCTTTGAAAAATATATACCTAAGGGGGAGAATAAGGGAGATTTAGCATGGAGAGGCTACAACGTCTATCCTGTCAAAGGAGCCGTGCAATTGCGAACGCTTCAACGTAGAACTCGCAGAATACTTTCCCGGGTCACTCAACCTGTCCTGATTTTCCTTAGTGAAGCTGACGATACCGTCCAGGATAAAACCGGAGAAATACTGATGGACGGCATTTCTTCCAAATGCAAAGAACTTATCTTGCTCAAAAACTCTCCACATGTGATGCTGCTCGGTCATGACCAAGACTTCATCATCAATAAATCGATTGAATTTGTTGAAGGAACAGAGTAAAACCAAGAGTAAGCACTTGAAAGCTCACAGTTAACTACTAACTGCGACTATTCCTCCAAAAATAATTGACATTCTTAATTACAAATGCTAAGATTGGAGAACATAAACCTAAGGTAACCCGATGCCCGGATGCCAGGGTGTAATGGCGGAAGCTGGTGTGAGTCCAGCACTGTACCGCAACTGTAAGTCGAAAGACGAGTCAGGTCGCCATCCTTAGGATAACCCAAACAAACTTTCTCGGATTAAGAAAGTGGGCGAGCCTCCTTTTAACTCTCAACCCATTCTTA
>Ga0265295_1003453_pt1 | contig 23021 bp, 23 predicted proteins | sample Munlansysbiofilm_FD_192503 | JGI IMG/M metagenome (GOLD analysis project Ga0265295, IMG submission 192503) | Leachate microbial communities from a municipal landfill in Southern Ontario, Canada - Methane capture system biofilm | ecosystem: Engineered > Solid waste > Landfill > Unclassified ...
ACATATTCTGGACCATATCGCGACTGCCGACACGCTCGAGAAACTTGAATTACTGCTGCCATGGAATGTAAAGCTGGATTAAGCTAAGTCGTAGTTTTGCAAGGGTGCTGATTTAAGGGCGCTTACGCTTGACTATATTTAATCTAGTGCAATCCTTCTGCAATTCTTCTCATTTAAAGACTTGAGTCTTAAGGTTGTCCCATAAACCCGTTGTCATATTTTGACATCGGGTTTAATTCATCGTTGCAAGATACAAGTGGTCAAGTAAAACTGGCCAATAGTGGATCAGTTTAAATGGCCATTAACACCTGTCTAAAGAGTGCTAAAGGGGTAAAGGAAAAATGGCTTGAAGGGATTAATGGAAGGGAGGTTAAGGGCAAAGGGGCTACCCTGAAAGGGCTTATTTGCAAGAAAAAGCAAAAGGCTCAAACCAAATAGCGCTACAGTTTTAGTCATGTCTGCTGCCCGCCAGGGCTTCAAGGTAGCGTTAACCCTCTTAAATTCTTAAGTAAAAACAAAGCTAAAAACAAAGCTCCAAGGCCAACGGCGATAACCTTTGATTCAAACTTTAATTCGCTATACACAAATGAGAAGCTATTTACTCTCGACAGCTTATCCTCCCTATACCAAACAGAATAAAACCACATTTGGGCAATGGCCATGACCCAAGCATGCATCCCTACATACCTATGGGCTCCGACTTTGGACTCAATCATGAAAAAAATAATTACTGAAGCGGCCAAAAAAACCACCAATAAAGATCTGGCAACCGCTCTTTCTATCCTGACTCGACGTTCTAATAGCTTTTCATCTGTTTCTTCTTTATTCATAATTTTTATACTCATACACGACAAACTGACCAATCAACTCAAGCCACCAAAAGCAAATCCCGCACATTGCCGGAGCCACTCATCATCGGCAGGCCACGCAGGGATTCAGGCACTTCAATCTGTTCGGCAAACTGGGCGTCAAAGGTATCAATGGCCAGATGAAACTCGCCCATGGCGCTTTCTGTGCCGTCGGTGCGGGTGAAGCTGCCTTCGCGGGCTAGAGTATTTCCGTTGCTTTGTTTCTGGTTTTTCAGGGTGTTGTCTAGGTTGAGCGAGGCAATACCGGCATCGGCCAAAGACATTAATTCGCCTTCGCCGGTAACACCGTTTTGATCACTGTCGACCCAGAGCTTCAACTCGGCAAAAGCGGGATCAGAGGCATCGAGAATGCCGTCGCCGTTAGCGTCCAGAGCAGCCAACGCAGCAAAACCATTGGGTGCCAGAGAGCCGTCGGGCATTGGGGTAAAGTCGCCAAACAGCTCAGCGCCATTATCAATTAGGCCATTACTGTTACGATCCCAAACCAGCAAGGCATCGCCTTCACCCACCCAGCCGGTTTTAGTAAGAATGCCGTCGCCGTTATGGTCGAAGTAGATATTGGAAGCCAGACCGACCGTTTGCAGGCCGTTGCCGTCCAGGTCGAGGATGATGGGGTCGCGGGGTGGTTGCCAGCCTTTAGCGCTATCGTAAAGGCTATCCCAAACCCACTCGCCTACTTTTCCAAACCCCCATGCAACACCGCCAGCTATCAAGCCCACCAATATTGCAGGCGCACCAAAGAAAGCCAATACGCCTGCTGCGGCAGCACCGAAAACAGTGCTATATAAAACCGATGTTGATGTTTTTCCCAAATTTGAAAAGTCACCCGTAGAGAATCCTTCTAGGGCTGCAGCTCCCATAAATGCGCTATCAATCAGAGCACCGCCCTTTACCCCCAAATTGCTTGCGGCTGCTTTTGCATCCTGTCCAGCTTTTGCCACATAAGCCCCCGTACTCATGCTGGCACGTTCTGCGGCAGCATTTCCAAACGCTTTGGAATGGCTATTCCAAAAGTGTGCTTGTTGTGGGTTTCCTGCATTAGCTGCTCTTTCAGCAAGACCAGTTGCCTTATCACTGAGTCGCTGGTAATCCTTTGCCAACGCATCTGCAGTTGCACCCAGCCGTTGTGATTCAGCTATGGCACCTTGTTTAATTCCACCCAGTGTTTCCGATAAAAAACTATTTCCCTCTGCAGCTGCATCGGACACATATTTAGAGTACTCGCCATACGTTACATTGCTAGACATATTACTGTCCTTTTTTTGTTAAAGTTAAGAGTTCATAAACAAAAACACACATTGTTAAGCAAGCTATACAAACGAACAAAGCAACAGTAGCGCTATACCAAACTACTCCGTAAGGCGACGAAACCAAAAGATTGTAGCTAATCTTTCCGATCTTCCCTGTATTGCTAGGAACGTCAGTATAAAACACAAAAAGCCCAGCAATTGGGGCCACCAAAAGGGTCACCCTATAAATCCAAACAGAAGTAAAAACCCCGTTTCCATTAATGATATCAATACTGCTAACCCGTTTTATGGCGTTAAAAAAATCAGTAAAAACAGCAGAAAATAAAAAGCTTACCAACCCCCACGCCCACGCGAAAACCAAAACAGTTTCTGCCGATTTTTGCAGACGGCTTAGACTTGCAGTCGGAACAATAGAAGGAATACTTTCACTTACATAGTGTAAAAATGCGTAATGATCCACTCCATCGAGCTCAAAAAGCACAATTAAAGAAGCTACAGAGAAATAAATAGATACAAGTATAAAAAGCGCCGCCTTTACACCAACAACCCATCGTCTGCCTGTTTTTTTAAACGGCCCGTTTTGAGGATGTTTATTTCCCGTACTCATGTGCATAGACTCCAGTTTTTATGCTGCCCAAAGCGATCTGCAGAGCTCTCAAACTGATTCAGCAAACCTTGTAAGTTGCTTGATTGCGTCGCAGCCTGCTGCAAATTCCGCACATTGCCAGAGCCGCTCATCATCGGCAGGCCACGCAGGGATTCAGGCACTTCAAACTGTTCGGCAAACTGGGTGTTTTAAGTGCCAGCGCCCAGTGCAGCACTGTGTTACAGCATACGCCCCAACACACCATCCTTTTTCACAAAGTGATGCAACAGAGCAATACCCGCATGACCTAGCACCAGAATAAGCAGCGACCAAGCGATCAGCGAGTGCGCACTGCCAAGCGTGGCCAACCAGCCTATTTCAGCGCCACCACGAGCAATCAGACCGAGCCCAAACGGGTTCCAGCCATAACCATTACCGATCATGATCATCAAGCCGGTAATCGGCAGCAGAAGCATTCCGAGGTAGAGCAATCCGTGACCGGCTTTGACCAAAAACGCAGTGCTCGGGTCCTGCTCTGGGCGATTATTCTTTTGCGTAGCGGCCCAGATCAGACGTAGCACAATCAGCACCAATAACAGCGAGCCAATAGAGACATGCCAAGACACAATATTCTCACCAATCCAATGCTCGCCATCATTAATACGATCGAAAAACTTCATAAACTGCCAGATAATTAGCAGTGCCATACCCCAGTGAAAAATCCGGGTAATACTGCCGTAACGCTCTTTGGAATCATACATGTCTTGCTCCTATCACTCTGTCTATTGGTTTTATTACGCTTGCTGCCAATCAATAACCAGCTCCTCCGTGCTGGCCATGCGACGCAGATGATCTGCGACAACCTCTTGCAACTGCGATATATGTTCGATATCACTGTGCAATTGCACCTGCAGTATGTCTGTACAACGCATGTGGCAGAGACCCAATGGCAGCTCAATACTGCCTTGCTGCTCGCCCAGCTCAACCGGAAACTTGTGCCCCCAGTGTTTGCACAAGCGTGTCATCAACCGCACCGGCTTTAGCGTGTGGATCGCGGCGGTAGATTTCAATGTTAAGGGTTGTTTATTCGTCATATTTTTTGTCTCTGATGGCTCCAGCTATCAACCGAAGCGAAAGGCTGAAATGGTGGTTTCCATAATATGTTCTGAATAGATTTTCTGCCCTTCTGATTGATAACCGGCCCCCGCGGCGACCATAAGCGGAATCAGATGCTCTTCGGCCCGCGGCGGATGGCACTGGCGAGCTTGCGGAGCCTGTTCCCAGTGACTCAACAGCTGCTCACGTTGCGGTGGTGGGCTTTCCACCGCAGCGGTCAGCCATTCATCAAACTCATCCGAGATGGCAGAGAAGCTGGTATCTCCATACGCGCGCATGTTGTGGAAGCTCATACCGCTGCCGACGATCAGCACGTTGTCGTCGCGCAACCCCGCCAATGCACGTCCTGCGTCCAGATGCGCCTGTGCGTCAAAATCGGCACGCAGTGATAACTGGATCACCGGAATATCTGCCCCTGGAAACATCAGTTTCAACGGAATAAACATCCCGTGATCAAAACCACGATGGGCATCCACCTGCGCAGGCAGCTCGTCGGCGTTCAACAGGTCGGCCAGCTGCTGCGCCAGTTGCGATTGGCCGGGCGCCGGGTAGGTGAGTTCATAGGTGTGCGGCGGAAAGCCGTAATAATCATAGATCAGCTCTGGCCGGGCATGCCCGGTAACACTGAACTGCGGCTCTAGCCAGTGCGCCGAGACCAGTACGATAGCCTTGGGTTGCTGGGGCAGGGTGGCCGCTATGCCCTTAAAGAAGTTACCCATGCCCAGCCAGGTATCCGCCGGATTCCAATCCATAAAGAAACAGGGGCCAGCACCGTGGGGAATGTACAACACCGGTTGGCGTTCATGTTTGTTGCTGTTCATCGGAAGCATCTCGTTTGTTTGCATATTCAACAGTATAAATCTCGTCCATAACGATGAGAACTAGCATCTTGGGGCAGGCTCATGTCGGCCAATGTTTAGCGAGCCTGATCAAAGTGCAAGGCCACGCCTCAAGCGATGCTCTCGACAATTCCACCTTCTACTCGCAAGGCTGTTCCCGTGGTGGCACTGGCTTGGGGGGACGCAGCGTAGACACAGATGTTGGCCACTTCTTCGGGGCTGGCAAAACGATGTAGCAAGGTGGAAGGACGGTTTTCTTTGAGGAAGATACCTTCCATTTCCTCGGCAGACACACCGCGCTCGGCGGCCAGGTCAGCCATCATCTGAACCGCGCCCTCGGTGCGGGTCGGCCCCGGCAGAATGGTGTTGACCGTCACCCCGGTTCCCGCCAACACCTTGGCCAAACCACGGGACAGACCTTGCAGAGCACTCTTGCTGACGCCGTAGTGCACCATTTCAGTAGGGATGTTCAGTGCCGATTCACTGGAGATAAACTGGATGCGACCCCAGCCACGCTCGCGCATGCCCGTGGCGTAATGGCGAGACAGACGGACACCGCTCATGATGTTGACCTGGAAGTATTCGTCCCACAAGGCATCGTCAATATCAAAGAATTCTCTGGCACCGTAGATACCCACGCCGTTGACCAGAATATCCGCCTCGGGCTGGGACGCAATCAGTGCTGCGGTTCCCTCGGCTGTGCCGGGGTCACAGACTACACCGCGGGCATCATCCCGGCCAGCATCGGCACACACCTTGGCGACGGCGACATCTACCCGGCTCTGGTCACGACCGACGACCGTTACCTGGGCGCCAGCCCTAGCCAGGCCAGTGGCAATTGCCAGCCCGATACCTCCGGTGGAACCGGTAACGATGGCCGTCTTTCCTGAAAGATCAATAATCATGCTGTAATTCCTCTAAGTGACTTATGTGCATGACCAACAGTATAAATACCACCTATAACCATGAGAACCGGTTAAGATGAACCAAGACTTCATACTAATAGTAGGCAATCAAGGGTGAGCTGAATGGATCGCATAACCAGTATGCGGGTATTTGTTCGTGCGACCGGCGCTGGCAGCCTGTCCGCCGCAGCCCGCCACTTGGGCATGTCACCGGCGATGGCGACCAAGCATGTGAATGCGCTGGAAGCTCGGTTGGGGGTGAAGCTGTTTCACCGTACCACAAGACGTCTGAGCCTGACCGAAGCGGGCAGCGATTACCTGGAGGCCTGTCAGCGTATTCTGCCAGAGATTGATGAAGCCGAAGCCGCGGCGACTTCCCAGCGCATCAAGGCCACCGGGCTGTTGCGGATGAACGTGCCGTTGTCTTTTGGTACCCGGTTCATTGCACCGCTGATTCCGGAGTTCAGCCATCGGCATCCGGAGGTGAAGGTTGAGCTGGGGTTGAGTGACGCCCAACTCGATCTGATCGCCGGTAGTTGGGACTTGGCTATCCGCATTGGCCGTCTGGCGGATAGCCCACTGCAAAGTCGGCGTCTGGGTGACAGTGAGATGCTGGTGTGCGCGTCCGCGGATTATCTGGATCAGCGCGGCGTGCCGCGACAGGTCGGCGATCTGGCCCAGCACAACTGTCTGAGCTACACCTTGTCAGCCAGGCAGGACAGTCAACATTGGGCGTTCGGCAGTCAGGGCGAGTTACGGGTGCCGGTCAATGGCGACCTGGTGGCCAACAATGGCGATGCGCTGCTGGCCGCGGCCGTGGCGGGGCAGGGCATCATCTATCAACCGCATTTCATTGTGGGCGAGGCCGTGGACCGGGGGGAGTTGGTGGCACTGGAACTGGATGAGCCAGTGGTCGAGTTGGGCGGTATTCACGTGCTCTACCCGCCTGACCGCCGGCCGCCAGCCAAGGTGCGGGTGATGATCGACTATCTGGTGGAGGCGTTCGCCAACACACCGCCTTGATGGAACAGGCTGCTATGCGTGGCAAGAGCGATCGGAAAGAGCCCGCAGAATCCCGCACGATGAGGTTGGCGCCGTGCTCTCGCACTTCTGACGTAACGTCATCAGGTGCTGCTTTAATTGCATTAATTCTTCGACGCGTATCTCTACCGCGCGAATATGCTCATCCAGCAAAATATTTACGTCGCCGCAATCCTCGTCAGGCGCATCCCGGAACCGAAGCAATGTCCGCACTTCGCCCAAAGCCATATCGAGCGTACGGCAGTGCCGGATAAAGCGCAGACGTTCAATGTGCTTTTCGCCATACAAACGATAATTACCTTCGCTGCGGGAAGGTTCTGGCAACAGCCCCTCTTTTTCATAATAGCGAATGGTTTCTACGGTGGATTCTGTGCGCTTGGCAAGCTCGCCGATCTTGATGGGCATGATGGCCTCTATAATCTATAACATTAAAGTCACTATAAGCTTCCGTAGTGGAAAATCAATCTCATTGAATGGGCTGTAGTGGAGACAGGGCGCTTGACTCTGAAGCCACTAGAGGGTTCATGATGACGTCATTCAATGGAGAAATGCTCATGCAATATCGTATTGAAGGTATGGACTGCGCCAGTTGCGTCGGCAAGATTGAGACGGCGCTGACGCGCATGCCCGGTGTTTCTGATATTCGGCTGAACTTCGCTACCGAAAAACTGGAACTGACGCTGGCATCTGATGCTGCCACTCAGGCCGGCGATATCGAAAAAACCATCAAGAGCCTTGGCTTTGGCGTATCCGCGACCCCGCAGACTGCACACCACCAGCGTTGGTGGCAAACCCGCAAGGGCAAGCAGGTCGTCGGCCTCGGTATGCTGATGGGTGCCGCCTACGCGCTGGCGCTGTTTTTCCCCACTTACGGAGCCTGGGTGTTCGCTGCCGCGGTGATTGTCGGTGTTTATCCATTTGCCCGCAAAGCACTGGCGCTGGGCCTGTCTGGCACGCCTTTTTCGATCGAGACGCTAATGTCCGTAGCCGCACTGGGCGCTCTTGTGATTGGTGAGGCCGAAGAAGCAGCGGCTGTCGTATTCCTGTTCTCGATCGGTGAGCTGTTGGAGAGCGTGGCGGCTGGCCATGCCCGTGCAGGCATCAGAGCTTTGGCGTCGCTGGTACCGAAAACGGCGGTTCTGCTCGATGCTCTGGGCGGGCAGCGCGAGGTTGCTGCAGCCTCGCTGCGGGTGAATGACCATGTGCTGGTGCGCCCAGGCGATCGGGTGTCCGCTGATGGCGTGATTATTCAGGGCTCGTCCAGTCTTGATGAGTCGCCGGTAACGGGCGAGTCCGTCCCCTGCGCCAAGACGACGGGTGACCATGTGTTCGCCGGTTCGATCAACGTCGATGGGGTACTTGAAGTGCGTGTAGAAAAAACTGCGGCCGACAACACCATTGCGCGCATTATTCAACTGGTGGAACAGGCGCAAGCATCCAAAGCACCCACCGCCCGCTTTATTGAGCGATTCAGCCGCTACTACACACCCGCGGTGATGGCGCTTGCCGCATTGGTCGTTATCCTGCCACCGCTGGTAATGGGTGGTGATTGGTCAACCTGGTTGTATCGCGGGCTGGCGCTGTTGCTGATTGCCTGCCCTTGCGCACTGGTTCTGTCCACTCCAGCGGCTATCGCTTCGGGGCTGGCGGCTGGCACCCGCCGTGGATTACTCATCAAAGGCGGTAGCGCCCTGGAAACCATTGGCCGGGTGAAGACCGTCGCTTTCGACAAAACTGGCACCCTGACCGAGGGCAAGCCGCGCGTCACCGACGTCGCTGCCTTCACACAGCAAAGCGGCGAGGAAATACTGGCGCTCTTTGCCAGTGTCGAGTCCGGCTCTAACCACCCGCTTGCCAAAGCCATTGTGGCTCATGCTGAGGCGGCCGATACCCTCATCCCCACTGCATCGAATGCCTCTGCCACCGCCGGTAAAGCCGTGCATGCGACCGTGGCCGGACGCGCTCTGGCCATCGGCTCACCGGTCTACGCCGCCCAGGCAGCCATACTTTCTACAGAGCAACAAGCACAAATAGAGACGCTGCAAAATGACGGCAAGACTGTTTCGGTGCTGTTCGATGAGCAAAGCCGCGAAGCGCTTGGTTTGGTAGCGCTGCGGGACGAATCGAGGGACGACGCGCAACAGGGTGTGGCGCAACTCAAAGCCATGGGCGTGCGCTCCGTCATGCTCACTGGTGACAACCGCCGCACCGCCCAGGCCATCGCCGGCCACCTGGGTATGGAATGGCAAGCCGAACTGCTGCCCGAAGACAAGCTGCGCCTGATTAATGAGATGAAACTCAACACCAAGGTCGCCATGGTCGGCGATGGCATCAACGACGCACCTGCACTGGCAACCGCAGATGTTGGTATCGCCATGGGCGGAGGTACCGACGTTGCCATCGAAACCGCCGACGCCGCGCTGCTGAAAAACAGTGTGACCGATGTGGCTCACCTCGTTGCACTATCGCGTGCAACCATGGCCAACATCCATCAGAACGTGATTTTCGCGCTGGGTCTGAAAGGTGTGTTCCTCATTACCACGGTGCTAGGTATCACCGGCCTATGGTTCGCAGTGTTGGCCGATACCGGCGCAACCGCGCTGGTTACGCTGAATGCTTTACGTTTATTGCGTTTTAAGGGTAAGCGTAACAGCAACCACTCCTATTAAATCGCACAAACCCAGGCGGGCGATTTAATTAGGTACTGTTTATAAGCGGATAATCTAATACAGTCAGTGATCGATGTTATCACCATCTTTAATGTGCCGTATCTGCTCAAACAGCTCGATTATTGTCAATGGCAGAAATACCATACTCAAGGCAAGCTTAAAATTTAGAACTATTTTGTAACTTATGAATCCCGAGATACTTTATACAGCTACAGTTACTTTAAAACTATTTTGTTATTTTTACTTGGATTTTGTTTAAAGTAAGAGTTTTTAGCTGTTTTAATTTAGATCTATTTTGTCATCCCACACTTTCGGGTGACATGCGAATACAGTTGGTAACGTTGCTCCGTATACTTAATGCTCAAAATTGAGGTGCGGAGCATGACAAGCAGCACACTTGACTCACGTTCTTTGAACGTGGATAAAACAAGGACGAGGAGCTGGCTCCGGAAAAGACTACCAACCTTGGCTAACGGTCAGAGATGTACCCTCTTCTGGCCGTTCTCATCGTATCTGGGGATTTCAAACGCAGCGTACCCACCACCTGCTTTCCGATTTAGAATTGACCATTTTCTTTCTATTTGTTGAAAATAATGGGTTGCGATCCTCTCATCAGCAACTAGTAACGAAACCTTGCAATCAACTGGTTTAGCTCCTGAGCCAATTTCTCAATTGCTTTGCTTCCTTCTGCGGTTTGGTTTGCACCGATAGTAGCTTGTTCCGCTAGTTGGCCAATTCGACTAGTGTTATTAGCAAGCTCAACTGTAGTAGCAGACTGCTCTTCTGTAGTTGAGGCAACCAAGAGATTCATATCTTCAATTTTACGCATTTGATGAGCAATATCTTCCAGTGCCAATAACCCTGCTTCTGCTTTTCTTACACTGGCCTCAGATAGGTTTTGGCTGACGCCCATTGCTGTTACAGCCTCTTTTGTCATTGCCTGCAATCGGCCAACTGTATTGCGTATTTCCTCTGTCGAGCTGTGGGTGCGACTGGCTAAACTGCGTACCTCATCTGCAACTACTGCAAAGCCTCGGCCATGTTCTCCTGCTCGGGCGGCTTCAATAGCTGCATTAAGTGCCAACAAATTAGTTTGCTCTGCAACACTTTGAATGGTGACAATAACCAGTTCGATTTCAGCACTAGCATTTTCTAACTCTGCTAATTTTCTGGCTGTATTTTCAATCTCTTGAGCTTGTCCATCAATCGTTGAAACAACATCTTGGATAAGAAGGGTACCCTGCTCAGTTTGTTTTCGTCCAACCTGTGTCGCATTAGCAGTTAGTTGTGCGTTGCTAGCAACTTCTTGGACTGTTGCTGTTAACTCATCCATAGCCGTAGCAATCTGCTCTATTTCACCGCGTTGTTGCTCTGCGCCTTTAGATGATTGCTGACTGCTCTGACCCAGTTGTGACGCTGTTGTGACTAGAGTCTGGCTGTGCTGTGCAAGCTGCTGAACAAGTTGCTGAACAAGTTGCTGAACCTGCTCTGAAAAAACATTAAAAGCCAAATTAATGCGTGAAACCTCATCTTTACCTACTACACTCAAACGGCGCGTTAAATCACCATCACCGCTCGCAACATCTTCCATTGCTGCCGCTGCGATATCTAACGGACGTGAAATACCACGTGCGAGTACTATCACCACCAAAATTAAAATAACAATGCCTGCCAAGCCAATTAACATAACTTGCTTAATAACTCCATTCACATCGGCTAATACTTCGCTCATTGGAACAATTCGAGCAAGAGACCAATGAATATCGAGATCACCCAACTTAATTGGTATATAAGCGACCATTACATCATCATTCATTGTTTTAGCGTAAAATTCGGTAACAAAAGGTTTGCCTTCTTTCACTGCTTCTGTTGCTCTACCAAGATACTCACCCATAAAATCACCTTCAGTATCTTCCATCAATTTACCTAGGCGTTTTTCATCAGGATGAGCGATGATAGTTCCCTTGTCGCCAAAAAGTGCAGAAAGACTCATTCCGGTGGTCATGGCACTAATTTTTTCCTGAAAGTTCGCCACATTGACATCTACACCAACCACACCGACTACCTTATCATCAACAATGATGGGTACGGCTATAGATGTCATGAGGATCATTTCATCGTTTATGGGATATAAAAACGGATCAAGAACTACAGGACGGCGAAGCTGCTTAGCTAATTGATAATAAGCACCTTTTTTTGAGTCTTCATAATCAAGCAAGTGAGTAAGCTTGATCTCTTGACCCTCACGATACCAGTAAGGGATAAACCGCCCGGTTATATCGTGCCCTAAAGTCCCTTGATATTGATTGTCTAATCCATCAAGAGCATTAGCTTCCCAGCCTGTCCATACGCCTAACAAACTATCATTTTCAAGCAAGTATGCGTGCAACAGCTCTTTTAGAAAGTCACGCCGTTCAAATTGATCAATACGTTCTAAATTTTGCATGACGGTACTGAAAGCTTTTACTTCATCGACATGTCGAGTTAAGTCTTCCAGCAAATCTTTACCGTCAGCCTGCACTAAGCCCTGAGCTGTTTGTTTGGCTGTTTCACTGACTGTATGCTGAATAGTAAAACGGATAAATAGCAAAATGACAATCAAAATGGCGATAGTCACTGGCAGCAAGGTGACCAAAAGCTTTCGATTCATATTTAAGCGGTTGAGCATGCCCTGTTCCTTTTTTATTTTACGTACAATATAGAACGTATCTAAGGTCGACTTCAATAACTATTGAGGCCATGTAGAGCTTAATTTCTACATCAGATCGGTAATATCTCAACTGGGCAACGGCAACCAAATCTCTATTTAGATTTTTTCGAAATTAATAATTCATTATATTTAAATATTCTTCTTATTAGCCCCTTACGTATAGATTTGCATGCTTGCATGTGTCGAGTAAGATCTACTATTTCACAGATAAAAGCTGCAAGGCTGACAAAAAATGGGCAACTAGACGCTTACAATTAAAATATTATTTAACAAGCGCAAATTATATTAATATCTTAAAAATCTCTCTTATTATAATAATTAATTTACATAAAAATAGATGTCTATTATGAAACGCCGCCTAGCTAGCTTACCTGCCTGAACGCATAGAATAAGCGCAACGCTTGAAACTTTAGGCAGAAAGCCAGCTACAGATAAGCTCCAAGGGTAATCCCCCTTACTAAACGGCAGAGATTGATGGCCTTTCATACGTTCAATATCTAATCCTCCAAGCAACCAGTTCCACTGGCACGATAATGACAGCACTTCGCCGCATATCTGTTTGGGCTGTTTAAACCCGCCAGCCAGCGTGGCTCAACCGATAAAGGCGCAGTCAGCTCAGTTTTCTAAATTGAGCTTATCCGTTGTACTCAAAGGCTTCGATTAGCTCTAGCCCCTGTACTGTATTTCGATACTGACGACTCATAGATCACCTCCTTTATTAAAACGGGGAAACTCTGGCATCAGAAACTTATTGGCTATGTGAGTGTTACGCTGACTTTTATTGAATAGTAAAAAACTTAGCGCAGCAACTGCATAACCTGCTCAGTGTGCTTAGCATCTTGCGTGGCCATGACTAACTTACCCTCAGTCATGGGCTCATCAATTTGAGAAATCCCAATCAACTGCCCTGCAGCACCGAACAAAAAGAAATGACCTTTGGCTTTAGTACTGATAGCAGCCAGCTTTGCGCCACCTTGTTCAGTCAAATCAAAGATCAGAAAGGTCTTCCCCTCTTTAGAAGTGAACGCAGTCACGCCCTCCATATCTTCTAGACTCAATACAGGCTGCGGCAAGGCGTACAGCTTCTTACCTTCACCCAAATCTATTGTTGATAATTCAGGCCCAGCTTTCAATTGGGCTAAATGCACGGTAATCCGGCCTTGCTCTGCTTGTTGCTCAGCACTCGACTTTGCATGCGGGGCAGCGCCCGAAGCATGCGCCTCTACTGATTCGTTAGCACCCACCGTCGCTGAGAGTGGCTCTGTACCTTGATGCTGACAGCCGACAACTAACATGAAAGCACATGTCAAAATGGAAAACTTTAGTGATGTGTTACGCAACATAATCTCTCCTCTAGCGATCAAGCATAACCCGAACTATCGCTGATTATTAACGAGATTTTCTCGCTAACAGCAGAGTCTTGGGTGGTTATCTCCACCCTAAGATTAGGTTTGAAACAACCGATTAGTTCAGTGTAAGACTCACAACAATACTGTTAAGCGCTAAAATACCAGCACCCTCTGTAACGATGGAACATACAGTGCAAAGCAGTCTTATTACTCAGCTCAATAGCGCCTTGCAAACACGCATAGGCGATGCTCAATTAATACCCAGCGCGTTACCTCAGTTACCGCTAAAGCTGTGGCTGATCGACCCCAGCAGCATGCAGCGACAATTTAGCCCGCAAGAAACCCAGCGTATATTGGATGAGCCTCCGTATTGGTGTTTTTGCTGGGCCAGTGGCTTAGCCTTAGCCCAGTGGATTTTGCAGCATCCAGAGCAAGTCGCAGGCAAGCGAGTGATTGATGTCGGTGCAGGCAGCGGCATTGTTGCTTTAGCTGCGCAGCTGGCGGGAGCCAAAACCACTGTTGCCTGTGATTTAGACCCCATCGCCCTGCAAGCCTGTCGTGCCAATGCAGAGCTAAATCAACTGGAGCTGAGTTACAGCGATGATCTGTTTAGCGAGTCAGATCCCTATGATGTGCTGTTTGCTGCCGATGTACTCTACGATGCAGCCAACCTGCCATTGCTCAATCGTTTTCCAGATTTCGCCAAACAGATCATCATTGCCGACTCTAGGCAACGTAACTTTCAGCATCCGCTGTTTATAAAAAGCCAAACACTCTATGGCGAAACGCTACCAGATCTTGCTGAGCCGGAAGAATTTCGTCAAGTCAGTGTATATCAGTCCATTTAGAAGCCTGTTGTTTTGTACTGGCGGGCTTTAAGACAATGACAGCTAAAGCCCGCCTGAACTGAGCGTTTTCCTCGTATTAAAAATTAAATGTTTTGCTGTCTTTACAACGCATCATATTTGCCATTTCTGCAGGCTGCGCGACAGATACACCTTGGCGTAAATCTTCTTCTTGATACACGCTATTGGGTAAATAAAGCGCACACACAGCAACCTTTGCGCCCGCCTCAAGCAACTGCTGTAGCAAGCCTTCAGGCTTCATACCCTTAGGCGCTAGTGCCTTTGCACTCTGATAGCCATTAATCGCCAAATCACCTGCTTTATCGCACAAGAGGATCGTTAACCGCACTCCCTGCTCTTGTAGCGCACGTGATAACACCATAGCCATACCCTGTGTCTGTAACGAAGCACTCGTAATCATAACCACCGCATACTCAGGCTGCTTAGTACACTCATCACTAACAACTTGAGCAATAGATGTAACTGAATTGGACGATTGACTCATAACCATACTCCTCGCTGAGCGCTTGCTAAGTGCAAGTCTCGGATTAGTGCCCCACACAGCTGTGACTGATGTTCAGCGTAAACACAAATCAGTATCCCCACTGCACGACGGCCATGTTGGAACGATGTGCCGGTTTACCTCACTAAGCAAGCATACGCTGCAAAGCACCCAATAACTATGCCTTATGATATAGTGTTGTACATTCAAGCTAACATTCGAAATGTAGCGCGTCCTATATCACGCAAACGGTGCTCTGCACTATAGCGCTGAACAGGTCGACTGGTCGGCTACTGAGCCAAGGGAGGCATTATGCAGGCGCAATTTTTCCGTCTATCCTCGCAGAAGATACTCACCGCAATCCTCCTACTGATGCTGAGTACATTACCAGCGATCGCTCTGGAGCGTTTAGCGCCTTCGACGGCTGACCATACTCAATTCAAAGCACTACAAGGACCTTTCACTTCAGGTCCTGAAGTCACTCAAGCCTGCTTGAAATGTCACACTGAAGCCGCTCAACAACTGCAAAAAACCACCCACTGGAAGTGGGAGTATCTACACCCAGAAACAGGGCAAATGCTCGGTAAGCGTCACGTCGTAAACAGCTTTTGCGGCTCAGTCATATCTAACGAGCCTTTTTGCACCAGTTGTCATACAGGTTACGATTGGAATGATATGCGTCAGCCCCCTCCGACGGAAGGCAATAAAGTTGATTGTTTAATTTGTCATGACACCACTGGCGGCTATAAGAAGTCTCCCACCGGCACCGGCCACCCGATTTATGAGTTTGTCGATCCGCTCGATAAAAGCATCATACATAAAACCGATTTAGCTCAAATCGCCCAGAATATCGGTGCCACCAGCAGTAGAAACTGCGGCAGCTGCCACTTTTACGGCGGCGGCGGTGATGGCGTTAAACATGGGGATCTGGACTCATCTTTACTCACTGCTCCGCGCAACCTCGATGTGCACATGTCAAAAGACGGCGCTAACTTCGCCTGTGCTGATTGCCATACCACCTCAGCACACAGCGTAACGGGCAGTCGTTATCTAACCAATGCCCGCGATACTCAAGGCGTTGACGTGCCAGGCCATAGCGATCACACCCGCGCATCCTGTGAGTCATGCCATGGCGCTGCACCGCACCTATCCAGCAAACTCAACAACCATGTCAGCCAAGTCGCTTGCCAGACCTGTCATATTCCTGCATTTGCCCGCGGCGGTGTCGCCACCAAAATCTGGTGGGATTGGTCTACTGCCGGCAAGCTCGGTGATAATGGCCAGCCACTGACCCTTCACGACAAAAATGGCCACCTTGAATACTTAAGTAGCAAAGGGACCTTCCGTTATGCTGAAAATGTCATACCTGAATACCGCTGGTTTGATGGTCAAGTCCGCTACACGCTGCGTGAAGACACCATTGACGACACTCAACAGCCAATTGAGATTAACAAAATCAGAGGCAGCTATGCCAACCCAAACTCACGCATTTGGCCGTTTAAAATCATGCAAGGCAAGCAGCCATACGACCCCATTAATAAGCACTTTTTGGTCAGCCATGTATACAGCGCGAACGACGACACTGCGCTATGGACAAACTTTGATTGGGCAAAAGCATTAAAGGCCGGCGCTGACTATGCAGGGCAACCTTACAGCGGTGAGTTCTCTTTCATAGAAACACGTATGCATTGGCCGATCACTCATATGGTTGCGCCAGCTGAAGACGCTTTGCATTGCAGTGCTTGCCATGCCCGCGATGGACGCTTGGCAGCACTGACGGATTTCTATCTACCTGGCCGCGACCGCAATATTTGGCTCGACCGCGCGGGCTGGAGTCTAGCGTTGCTGGTTCTGCTGGGTAGCCTTGTGCATGCTGCTGGGCGCATTCTGACCCGACAGAGGAGAAAGCGGTTATGAAAAAAGTCATGATTTACCAACGCTTTGAACGCTTCTGGCATTGGTGCCAAGCCGCGCTGATTTTCTTTCTGATGTTCACTGGTTTTGAAATTCACGGCAGCTATCAGGTGCTAGGCTTTGGAAAAGCCGTCCAATTTCATGAACGTGCCGCTTACGCGCTGATCGCTTTATGGATTTTAGTGGTGTTTTGGCTGTTCACAACCGGCGTCTGGCGACAATTTATTCCCACCACCGATAAACTGGGAGCAGTGATTCACTACTACTTAGTCGGCACGTTTACCGGCGCAGCACACCCCTATCGAGCCACCACACAAGCTAAACATAACCCTCTGCAGCGCTTAGCTTACTTAGGTTTTAAATTGCTCATTTCGCCTGCCATTTGGATTTCAGGTCTACTCTACTTGTTCTATGAGCGCTGGGCTGATTGGGGTTTCAGTGGCTTAACCCTTGAAGCCGTAGCCACCGCACACACCGCCGCCGCTTTCGCCATGATCATTTTCGTCATCGCCCACGTGTACATGGCGACCATGGGCAAAACCGTGTTTAGCCTGATCAAACCAATGATCACCGGCTACGAAGACCCAAAAATGTAGGTCGTCCATTTATGGTCGACATTCACCACCGCGTAATATTCATTGCCGACCTTAAAAAATCGACCTACAGAGCAGCCATCAACCACAATCCTTGACCCTCACCCTATGGTAAGCTTTACCCTACAGACTGGCTTCAATAGCGTAGGTGATGACATGACAACCTTGCAGACTTTGCAAATTCCTGTACGCGGCATGACCTGTGCGTCCTGTGCTGGGCGTGTTGAGCGTGAGTTGCTGAAAGTTCCCGGTGTTGAGCAGGCAGTGATCAATCTGGTCAGCAACGAAGCCATTGTCCATCTCAATCAGCCGGTCGCCTTAAAAGATTTAATCGAAGCGGTGGAAGACAGCGGTTATCAAGTGCCTTTGCATGGTTATGATTATGCGGTCAGCGGTATGAATTGCGGCTCTTGCGTGGGGCGGATTGAAAAAGCACTGGCGCAAAGCCCAATTGTAATCAGCTATCAAGTCAATCTAGCCACTAAGCAAGCGCATGTGCAGTTGTTAGCTGGAGAAGACCCAGAACTCATCAGCCAATGGCTCACCGAGCACAATTACCCAGGCAAGTTACTGGTGGATAATCAGCGCAAAGCCGATGACCTCAACAGCCGTCAAGCGGCTGAACAAGCGCACCTTAAGCAACAACTAAAATATGCCTTCTTGTTTGCCACGCCCTTGTTTATCTTAGAAATGGGCGCGCACTTTATTCCTCCATTTCATGCCTTTTTACAACGTACTTTTGAGACGCAACAGCTGTGGTACGCACAGGCAACCTTGGCTGCGTTAGTGCTGTTTGGTCCCGGTCGTGACATCTTGAAAATGGGTTGGCATGGTTTGCGTCGTCTCGCGCCAGACATGAACTCTCTGGTAGCGCTGGGGACTTTATCGGCCTTTACTTACTCGATGATCGCCACTTTTGTGCCGCAGATCCTGCCTGCACAAACGGTGAATGTCTACTTTGAGGCTTCAGCGGTGATTATCGCGCTGATTTTACTCGGTCGTTTTCTGGAAGCTCGCGCTAAAGGCAGCGCCGCTGATGCGATTAAACGCTTAATCAATCTGCAGCCCAATCAAGCGAGGGTACTGATTAACGGTAAAAGCCAAGACAAACCGGTGCCGGAAATTCGCACCGGTGAAATCTTAGAGATTCGCCCCGGTGAACGTATTGCCTTGGATGGCGTGGTGGTTTCTGGCAATAGCTTTGTGGATGAATCCATGCTGACTGGCGAGCCTATTCCCGTTGCCAAAGAGGCGGACGCCAAAGTGATTGGCGGTACGGTTAACCAAACCGGTAGTTTGCAGGTAAAAGTCGAACAAGTCGGCGCCAATACCGTGTTGGCGCACATTATTCGTCTAGTTGAACAAGCGCAAGGCAGCAAGCTGCCGATTCAAGGCTTGGTTGATCGCATTACCTTATGGTTTGTCCCTGCGGTGATGGTTGCCGCCTTGCTGACCTTTATTATTTGGATGATTTTCGCGCCAGCACCTGCCATCAGCTTGGCGCTGGTCAATGCCGTAGCGGTGTTAATTATCGCTTGCCCGTGCGCGATGGGCCTAGCAACCCCGACTTCAATTATGGTCGGTACCGGTCGCGCCGCGCAGCTCGGCATTCTGTTTCGCCAAGGCCAAGCGCTGCAAAATCTTAAAGATGTCAAAGTCATCGCCGTCGATAAAACCGGCACCTTGACTGAAGGTAAACCACAGCTGACTGATTTTACGGTTACCGAGGGTCAGCAACATGATGCCGTGCTGGCACTGATTGCCGCCGTTGAGCAGCAATCCGAACACCCGATTGCCCAAGCCATTGTGCAAGATGCCGAGCAACGCGGCTTAAGCATTCCAAGTATTACTGAGTTCCAATCGATCACTGGCATGGGCGTGCAGGCGCTGGTCGATGGCCAGTTGGTACAGATCGGCGCTGACCGCTTTATGCACAGTTTAGATATCAATACCGATGAGTTTTCCGCCCAAGCGCAACAACTCGGTGAACAAGGTAAATCACCGATGTATGCCGCGGTTGCTGGCCGCTTAGCGGTGATGATGGCGGTCAGTGACCCGATCAAGTCGAGCAGTAAAGCGGCAATTGACCACCTGCATCAGCAAGGTCTACAAGTGGCGATGATCACCGGCGATAACCAACATACCGCCAATGCTATTGCCAAACAATTGGGCATTGATCATGTGGTTGCACAAGTGCTGCCAGAAGCGAAAGTTGAGGCCGTCAAAGCACTGCAACAACAATACGGCCAAGTGGCGTATGTCGGCGACGGAATTAATGATGCGCCAGCACTGGCCGCCGCTGATGTTGGGATTGCCATTGGTACCGGCACCGATATCGCCATGGACGCGGCGGATGTGGTGTTGATGTCTGGCCATTTAACCAGCGTGATCAACGCGCTGGCTTTATCTAAGGCGACTTTGCGCAATATCAGTCAAAACCTGTTCTGGGCCTTTGCTTACAATATCGCCTTGATTCCAGTGGCTGCGGGGATTCTTTACCCGATCAATGGCACGTTGCTCTCACCGGTTCTAGCTGCTGGCGCGATGGCCTTATCCAGCGTGTTTGTGGTCAGCAATGCACTACGTTTACGCGGCTTTAAAGCGCCGCTGGAGGCATTATGAATATTGGCGAAGCCTCTGCAGCTTCAGGCATCAGCCGCAAGATGATTCGTTACTACGAAGAAACCGGATTGTTGCCACCAGCACCACGCACCAGTGCCGGCTACCGGCTGTACAATGACAATTGCGTACAACAATTGAGCTTTATTAAACGTGCGCGGGATTTAGGTTTCTCTTTAGAACGAATTAAAACCCTGCTGGATTTATGGCAAAATACCGATCGACAAAGCGCCGATGTGAAAGCCTTAGCGCAGCAATATATGACCGAGTTGGATCAAGATATTATGCACTTGCAAAGCATGCGCCAGCAGCTCTCGGCACTGGTTAACCAGTGCCGCGGTGATGGCCAACCGGCTTGCTCCATTCTTGATGGTTTAGCAAAAACTGACAGCACAATATTGGCGAGTAAAATCTAAATGCGCCGGTGGTCAACGCTAGTTTATCCAAGACTCTACGTGGTGCTTTTAGCGCTGTGCTTAGCCTTGGCCACGTTGCAACCGGCTTTTGCGCATCACTCACCGACTCCAGCGTTCAGCACGATGCAGACAGATATGCACAGTCAACACGCATCCAGCGCTCAGGCTTCGCTGGACTGTGATATTGATTGCGCTGGAACTGTGCATCACTGCTGTTTGTATGCCTTGTGCACCAGCCAGCCACTGATACTTACGAGTCCAAACGCAGCACAGCACAGCTTGCTGCCATATTTTTTCAGTTCAAGACCAGTCACTCCGCTCAGCAAGCCACCCAAGGCGGCTTTGAGTTAATCAATTCATTATTTTTTAATTTCGGAGTACGACCATGCAAACATTATTCACTCGCCTGATCTCAGTCGGCGCATTCAGCCTATTCGCCAGCCAAGCACTGGCTACGCCCATCAATGCTACTTTGCACAAAGACCCAAATTGTGATTGCTGCATTGAATATGCGCATTACTTAGAAGACAACGGCTTTAACGTGAAAATGATCGATCACGCCAATATGACGTCAGTCAAACAACGCTTAGGCACCACACAAGCCGCCAGTTGCCACACCGTAGAAATTGAAGGTTATGTGGTTGAAGGCCATGTGCCGGTCGCAGCAATCAACAAGATGCTCACAGAACAGCCCAAAATCAAAGGCCTAGCTCTACCAGGTATGCCGATGAACTCACCTGGCATGGGTCCAGAGAAAAAAGGCAGCTTGCAAGTGCTAGAATTGGATACTCAGGGTAAGCCAACCGGAATTTATATTACTTTGTAAGCCGTATGTCGGGCTAACGCCGCGACCTACAGAGCAAAACCCTGTAGGTCGTCACTTCATGGGCGACAAAGCACTACAATAGGCTAAAAAATCCCGGCATCCAGCCCCGCGGCGACCGACATCCCCAACGCTTCGCATTGCGCTAAAAACGCTTCATCCCAAGGGCCTTTACACAGCAGCGGCGCTTGCACTTGCTGCCAGCGTAAACCGGTGAGAATGCTGTTGAGTGCACGTAAAGTACCGGTACCATCATGTCCGGCGCGTACGACTAAGGCGCAGGCTAACCCTTGTTTCTCTTCTAAAACCGCGTAATAGGTGCGATCAAACCAGTCTTTCATGGCCCCACTCATATAGGCGAGGTTTTCTGGCGTCAGTAAAATAATGGCATCCGCTTGTAGCGCCTGTTCAGGTCCAGCTTGCAACGGATTTATGCTGTGCACATCCACATTCTCGATATCAGCATGACGAGCACCGCGCAGAATAGCCTCCAACATTCGTTGTAAATTATCAGACGGCGCATGAGCAATAATAAAGAGTTGTTTACGTGGCAAATCAGTCATTTTCATCTCCCTCAGCAAGCGCTACAGATGGATAGTTAACTCACTATACCTGAATGCTCCAGGGGTGCTGAGTGGGCAGCACGACGAATCGCCCCAACGGCACAGGAAGCCAAGACAGCAACTTACCTAACAAACAAACACGATACCGCTCTTAAGCTCAAGCAAAAGATAATATCCTCAACACGAGCAACGAAGCTCTTGCTAAACTAAAGCTATCACAACGCTCACTCCGCCGATAAAGGATAAAGACTATGCGTACTACTCTACAGCGCTTAACACTGGCCGGCGCCTTGCTCGCTTGCCCTTTACTTGGTTTCGCCGAAGAATCTGTGAGCGGTGAACCAGACGTGACGATTGTGCAAAAAGGCGACAAAACCGTTGAGGAATACCGTGTAAACGGTTTTTTATACGCGGTAAAAGTCACCCCTAAAAAAGGTAAGCCTTACTTTTTAGTCCGTGCTGACGGCAGCGATGGCAATTTTATCCGTGCGGATAAGCCTGAAATGCGTATTCCAGCGTGGGAGATTTTTAGCTGGTAAAACGAATTGATGAAAAGACGCTCATCGAGCGTCTTTCTCGTCTCAAATTAATACTCAACTTGATCTATCTTACGACTCCTTAATAAATCCCACTCAAACAATACATATCAATTCAGCCAGCAAGCCAATACATAGTGACAAAAAGGAAAACATTACTACCTTGCATCGACTTTACTTTGATATTTAGTCATTCAAACATAATTAATGAATTAAGTAGCATCATTCCTGATGCCACTTAAAAGTTAATCGTACAATTTTGTTAAGAATCACCAATCGCAACATAACGTCCACGATGAAATAACAACGGTTTCACATCATCATTTACATGCTCCATTCGTAATACTCTGCCTACAAGTATCATATGATCACCACCATCATAACGATGCTCTACTTTGCACTCAAAACGAGCAGGGCACTCAGAAAGTAACGGAACAGCACCTAATCCTTCACAAACATCTAGACCATTAAATTTTTCTTCCGAGCTACGCCCAAAACGATTAGACCATTCTTGATGCTCATCACCCAACACGTGAACAGCAAAATGTTCTGCTTCAGAAAAAGCAGGATAACTATAAGCATTACGGCCAATACTCCATAATATTAATGGAGGATTTAATGAAACTGTATTAAAACTACTTGCTGTCATACCAACAGGAAGCCCTGCACCATCACGCGTTGTAACTATTGTAACGCCTGTAGCAAAATGTCCTAATGCCGTACGAAGAGATTTTTGATCAATCATTTCAGGCTCTTCGCATTTAAGGGTGTAGAAAAAATCTGGCCAGCTGGAAAAGGAGTCGGGGATCTTAGAAAATGTAAGCTCCTACACCAACAAAAACTAAGCCCCCGACGTGAACAATCTTACCTTTTCCA
>Ga0265295_1003454_pt1 | contig 23012 bp, 28 predicted proteins | sample Munlansysbiofilm_FD_192503 | JGI IMG/M metagenome (GOLD analysis project Ga0265295, IMG submission 192503) | Leachate microbial communities from a municipal landfill in Southern Ontario, Canada - Methane capture system biofilm | ecosystem: Engineered > Solid waste > Landfill > Unclassified ...
TGACCTTCACCTTGACTCACTTAACTATATAGAACTTTTTACATTCATAGAAGAGAGCTTCGGGGTCACTGTCGATGAGGCCCGTTTTTCGCAGATGATGGTCATGCATGAGCTTAGCCGCTATGTCCGAGAGAAAAAAGAGAAACGCGTTTTTGCCGATATCGACTGGAGAGCAATCCTTGAAGAAAAGATCGATTTTGACCTTCACGCTTCCCCCTTGCCTGTCATGATCTACAAAACACTTTTTTTACCCCTCTACAGACTCTACTTTTCACTCAGGATATCGGGTGATGAGAATATCCCCAAAGCGCCGTGCATCATCGCACCCAGCCATCAGAGCATGCTCGACGGCTTTATCCTCGCAGCCGCCCTCCCCTACAGCGTGTTGAAGAGAACATTCTTCCTGGCTTTTGAGATGGTCTTCGGTACAAAGATGATGCAGCCGATCATACGGAACTCCCAAACCATTCTGATCAATGTCAACAAGGACCTGAAAGCCTCCGTGCAGAAAAGTGCCGTCCCTCTCAAAAAGGGGCAAAATCTTGTGGTATTTCCCGAAGGAGCAAGATCACGCGACAGAGAGCTTTTGGAGTTCAAAAAGTTCTTTGCAATACTCTCCGTAGAGCTGAATATCCCTGTCGTTCCTACCGTTCTGGACGGGACCTTCGAGTCCATGCCTGCCGGCAGGCTTTTCCCCAGGCCCTCGCCCGTGGTCGTCAAGTACCTTGAACCGATCTATCCCGAAGGGCTGAGCTATGATGAACTGACGGAGAGGGTCAAAGAGGCAATAGAGACAGAGATGCGTCGGCATCCCCTTCACGGCTGATCAGGGAAGTGCGGACTTTACCTCTTTCGCTGCCTCCTTCTCATCCACTCTAAGCAGCAGGATCCCGCCAATGATAAAAAAGAGCATAACCGAGATAATCCCTGCCCGTGAACTCTCTGTAAGCAGGGCAACCGTACCGATAAGAAACGGGCCCAGGATCGCAGCAGTCTTTCCCAAAAAATTGTAAAACCCGAAAAACTCCGCTGCATAGGCATCCGGAATCATCCTTGCATAGTAGGAGCGGCTCAGTGCCTGCAGACCTCCCTGTGCCACTGCGATCATCACCGCCAGGAGGTAAAACTCGTGCACCTCCTCCATCACACCTGCCCAGAGTGTGATAATGAGATAGATACCTATCCCTAAGAGGATCGCCTTTTTCGTCCCCCACTTTTCACCCAGTTTGGCAAAAAGAAGTGTGGCAGGAAAACCGACAAACTGCACGATCAGCAGTGAGAAGATCAGGCTTTTGGGTTCAAACCCGATCGCCATGCCATAATCCACTGCCATACGGATGATCGTATCCACGCCGTCGATATAGAACCAATAGGCAAGCAGAAAATAGACCAGTCCCTTAAACTGTGCAACCCGTTTGAGTGTTCCTCTCACTCTCTGATATCCCTCTATAATGAGCCGGGTTGTACCTGCCTCTCTCTGCGGTCTCTTCTCCTTCACAAAGAAAAAGAGCGGCAGGGAAAAGAGCGCCCACCATACTGCGACAGAAAAAACGACACCTTGACCGCAGCGATGGTACTCTCCAGACCAAACCATGCAGGATCCATAACGATCCAGACATTGAGGGCAAAAAGCACACCACCGCCCAGATATCCCAGTGCAAAGCCGAGCCCGGAGACAGCATCAAACGTTTTTTCTCTGGCCACCGCAGGCAGAAGCGAGTCATAGAAGATGTTGGAGCCCATAAATCCTATATTGCCGAGTATATAGACAAAGAGCGCCGCTTCCCATGCCCCCTCACCGACAAACGCCAGTGCGACACTCATCAATATCCCCAGATAGGAGAAGAGAAACAGAAACCGCTTTTTCAATCCGCCCACATCTGCGATCGCACCGAGCAACGGGGCCATAAGCACGATAAGAAGGCTTGACAGCGAGTTTGCAAAACCCAGCTGTGCCGTGCTGACAGTGGCATCGGCATGGGCACTGAAGTACTCTTTGAAAACAATGGGAAAAAAACCTGCAATGACCGTAGTGGCATAGGCAGAGTTGGCCCAGTCATACAATGCCCATGCATAGACGCTTCTCTTTTTCATAGTTACATCATGACCTATTTTGGATAAAATAGAGATTATGAACTTTCTGGAACTCTTCAAAAAACCAAACCTTATCGCAGCCCACAGAGGCGACCGTTCAGGAAAACCTGAAAACACCCTGAGTGCCCTGGTCTCCTCTATCGGCAGATGTGATTTCGTAGAGATCGATGTGCAGCTGACGAAGGATCTTGTACCGGTCATCATCCATGATGAGACACTTGCCCGTACAAGCAATGTATCAACGATCAAAGCCTTTGAAGATCGTGCTCCCTGGAGAGTCTCTGAATTTGCATTGCAAGAGCTTGAGCAACTGGACTTCGGCAGCTGGTTCGACGGCCGCTATGCACCGCTCCTTACACTGGAAAAGGCACTCACTTTTGTCAAAGAGGCACAACTTTTTTTAAATATAGAGATCAAAGATATCTCACACGTTTTTGCTGATGGGGTAGTCGTTGAGAAGATCATCACACTTATCCAAAGGACACAGATCGAACATCTGGTCCTGCTATCCTCTTTTTACCACAACTATCTTCCCCTCTGCAAGACATATGCTCCGACCATCCCCACAGCTGCTCTGCAGGCAGGCAGACACCCAAACGACCTCATCCCCTATCTTCGCACCTTGAAGGTGGATGCCTATCACCCTGAAGATAAGATCACGACCCGGGAGATCGTCGAGCGCGTAAGAGATGCAGGGTTTTTTGTGAATGTCTATACGGTCAATGATCCTGTGCGACAGCAAGAACTCTTCAGTTGGGGGTCAACGGTGTTTTTACCGACTGTTTGAGGGAGAGGATACGATCATGACTACTTTTTACAAATCCTCTCATATTATAATATTTCAAAAGGAGTTGCCATGAAGATAGCGGTATCAGGATGTCTGCTGGGAGAGGAGATACGCCACAACGGCGGACACAAGCGTGATGATTTTATCACCGATATGCTGGGCAGGTATGCGGAGTTTGTCTCTTTCTGCCCCGAGCATCTTGCCTTCGGAACCCCCAGGGACTCCATCAGGCTGGTCAATACTCCGGACGGCATCATTGTACAGAGGAATAAAAACGCCGAAGATGTGACCGATGCGCTGACGCAAACCTCGAAAGAGGAACTGGAGAAGATCGCGCAGCAGCCGCTTGGCGGGATCATCCTCAAGTCCAAATCACCCAGCTGCGGCCTGGGAAGTACCGTACTCTACAGGGCCAACGGCTATGCGGAGAAAAAAGGAAGCGGGGTCTTTGCGCAGATGTGTCAGAAAAAGTTTCCCCTCCTGCCGATAGAGGAGGAGGGACGGCTGCTGGACCCCTGGCTTCGGGAGAACTTTGTCATGCAGCTCTTTGCCTACGATAATTTTGAGACCTTCAAAGCTTCCAAGCCGACGATGAAAGCGCTGGTAGCATTCCACCAGAGCTACAAGTTCATGCTCCAGTCAAAAGATGAACAAAGCTACAGAGAGCTTGGCAACATTGTGGCAAACCGTCACGGAGACACCTTTGACGCGATGCTGACTGCCTATGAGACACGCTTCAAGGAGACAATAGCACATAAAAGCTCTATCGGAAAAACCCGCAACGTGCTGGAGCATATGGCAGGCTTTTTGAAAAAATCGGTCAGCGAAGTGGAGAAAAGAACGCTGCATGAGCAGATAGAGGATTATGCGAACAAAATCGTTCCCCTCATCACGCCGCTGAGCACCTTGGATATGCTGGCAAAGGAGTATCAGGTCACCTACCTGCTGGGGCAGAAGTTCCTTCACCCCTACCCCAAAGCACTGGCACTCCGCTCAGATATAAGAAGCGGGAAATGAGGAGGATCCTCTGGTTCAGGCGGGATCTCAGGGTCACGGACAACCCTCTGCTTTCTCTGGGCGGAGAGGTACTGCCGATCTTTATCTTCGATACCAACATTCTGGATCCTCTTCCCAAAAATGACCGAAGGGTCACCTATATCTTCGAGCAGGTCATGAGGCTGAAAAGATCGCTTCAGAGACTGGATCTTGATCTCAGGATCTTTTACGGCGATCCGGTAGAGATCTTTAAGGTTTTGGAGGAGGAGGGGTTTGATGAAGTGGCTGCCAGCGGGGATTATGACAGCTACGCAAGAGCGCGGGATACCAAAGTTTCGATGATCCTCCCTTTCAATTCCCTGCATGACACCCATATCTACCAACCGGATGAAGTAGTGAAGGATGACGGGAACCCCTACCTGGTCTTCACCCCTTTCTACAACAGGGCCGGATCACTTTTTGGCAAAGCACACCTCCGCCACTACACACCCGCGAAGCAAAGACTCCTGGCAGCAGACTATAAAGAGATCACCGAGATCAAAGGGACTTCGAAAAAATCGCTGCCGCTTACACTCGGATCTCTGGGCTTTGAGGAAAACCAACCTTCTATCCCAAGCCCTGAGGCGAAGCTGTCAGCACTGGAGAAGAAACTCCAGGCCTATGCCAAAGAGAGGGACTACCCCGCTCTGGATGCCACCTCCAACCTCTCGCCGGAACTGCGTTTCGGCGTACTGGGGATCAGGGAGTTGCTACGTTTCCTGGCAGAGCAGAAAAAGCGCGGTATCGATACCGAACCTTTTTTCAGGCAGCTGGTATTTCGTGACTTCTACGCCTGCCTGCTCTACCACTTCCCGAAACTTGCGTGGGAGAACCACCGGTATCCTTTCAACGGTTTAAAAGATAGACAAAAGTTTGACGCATTTAGTGAGGGAAAAACCGGAGTGCTGATCGTCGATGCGGGGATACAGCAACTGCTTCAAACCGGCCAGATGCACAACCGTGTTCGGATGATCTGCGCCTCCTTCTTTACCAAAGACCTGCTGCTGCCGTGGCAATGGGGAGAGAAGTTCTTTGCCCAACACCTGCTTGACTACGATGCCGCATCCAATATCCTCTCCTGGCAATGGAGTGCAGGAACAGGGGTAGACCCCCAGCCCTACTTCCGTATCTTCAACCCATGGCTTCAGGCAAAAAAATTTGACAAAGAGGCGGCGTATATCAAAAGCTGGGTGCCGGAACTTGCGAATTTAAGTGCCAAACATATCCATGATGAGAGATTCATGCTATCATACCGTATAGAAAACTATCCCGGCCCCATGGTAGTCCACAAAGAGGCTGCAAACAAGGCGCTGGAGTACTTCAAAAAGAGAGTGGCAGAAGGAGTGGAGCATGCTTGATCTTCAGGATATGCGTACCGACTATATGAAAGGAACGCTCGATGAGTACAATGTCCCCGCAAACCCCTATCTTCTCTTCGAACAGCGGTTCCAGGAAGCGATAGATTCGCAGATCAAAGACCCCAATGCGATGCTGCTTGCAACTGCCGGAGAGAACGGCCAGCCCAATCTCAGGGCTGTTCTCCTCAAGATCTTTGACGAGCGGGGTTTTGTCTTCTTTACCAACTACAACAGTGTCAAGGCCGAAGAGATCGCGCAAAACCCCAAAGTAGCCGTTGAGTTTCTCTGGCTGGAGCTTGAACGGCAGGTGCGTATCCTCGGGAGATGCGAGAAGATCACCGCCAAAGAGTCGCTCTCCTACTTCATGAAACGCTCCCGTGACAGCCAGATCGGTACCTGGGTCAGCGACCAGAGCAGCGTGATCACTTCGCGCAAAGCGTTCCAGATGCAGATCGAGAAGATGAAACAGAAATTTGCCAAAGGCCATGTCCCCCTGCCCGATTTCTGGGGAGGCTACCGTGTGATCCCCGAACAGATAGAGTTCTGGCAGGGAAGACCCAGCCGGCTGCATGACCGCATCCTCTATAGCAAAGAGGCAGAGGGGTGGAAGATAGAGCGGTTAGCTCCGTAGTCGGCTATTTGAAATTTGGTTACAAAAAAATAGGCTCTTCGCAAAATTAATGACTTCTATCAATACACCTCTTTTCTATGGGCAATCCTGATCACGGTAATCACAAGTAGATTATTTTCCTTTAGATAAACGATCCTATAATCACCTGCTCTTTTTCTAAACTTTCCTTTGTGTTTGCCTTGAAGTCTTTTATCAGTAGAAAATTTTCCATTTTGAAGATCAATAATCTTTGAAACAATTAACTCTTGAGCTGTTTTTGGCAATTTCAAAAACTCTTTTTCAGCATTGGATTCAAAAGCAACCTTATACACCGATACCGGCCTTTGCAAACACATCTTCAAGTGATACCACCGTGGTTTTCCCACTCTTTAGATCATCTATCCTCTTATCAGCAACCATTTCATCAAGCTTATCAAAATAAAGCTCTATCGACTTTTCTATAAGGCTTGTACGCGTTTTATTCAGCTCTTGTGCATATTCGTCCAAACTCTCTATCATCTCTTTTTCAAGACGAATATTTATTGCTTGTTTCATAACATATCCTTCATCTCATTTTGTATATACAATTGTAGTGCACAATAGATAATGTGTCAAGAGTTTAAGTCACTAAATTTGCGAAGAGCTAAAAAATATTGATGAACCCATCATCTCTATGTTATCATGTGATATGAAAAAAATAATCTTTTTGCTCATCCATACACTTTTGTTTGCAGCAGTGCCGGATCAGGATCTCAAACGCTATCAGGAGAGGTACAGTCTGTGTCACGGCAAGACGAACTATCAGATCACCCAATGTCTGCTGAACGGTTCTATCAACTACCACAGGCTCAGAGGAGACAGAAACCGATACCGGCAGGCCAGCAAAGAAGCATTCAGAGAAGCGGAGCGCAATGGCGATGTCTATCGTTATGTCATGTCACTGATGCCACATACAAGAAGGTATCAGGGTCTGAAAGAGTATCTTGACTACCTCTACACTCTCCGCGAAATCTATACGCCTCCCCGCTTCAGAGGCAATAAGGAAGAGGATATTATCCGGATCAAAAGGGTATTGAATCTTCTTCAGGATGCAAGGCTGAGGGAGGATACCGAGATCACAGTATGGTTTGAAGAGGCGGTCATTGAATTTCAGAGAAGACACGGACTGGAAGTGGACGGAGTCATCGGCCCGCAAACAAAACGGGAACTCCAACGCTCTCTCCATAGCATCATCACAAAAGTAAAAAAGAATCTGGAGCTCGAAAGGATCGCAAGCCCGAAAGGGCCGGAGTATATCCTGATCAATATCCCGGAGTTCAAACTCTACTACTATATCAACCATAGACCGGTACTGGATATGAAGGTCATCGTAGGAAAACCCAGTATGAGAACCCCTCTGCTCAATCGGAGAATGCAGTATATCGTGAAAAATCCAAGATGGTATGTCCCCCCGTCGATCTATGCAAAGGAGTATGCCCACAAGTCAATGAGTTATCTGAAACGAAACGGCTTTGCCTTGAATGGTCAGGGCAAACTCTATCAAAAGAAAGGCCCCGACAATGCTTTGGGCCTGGTGAAATTTCTATTTCCCAACAGATACAACGTCTATATGCATGATACACCGGCAAAATCGTTGTTCCATAAAAGGGTCAGAGCATTTTCGCATGGGTGTATACGGCTGGAAAAACCGATGGAGCTTTTGAACCTATTGGGCTATGAGTATGATACCCATGAAAACGAAAGGATCGCACTGCCCAAGCAGATACCCGTCTATGTAGAGTATCATACCGTCTGGGTGGATGAAGAAGGGATCGTGCAGTTTAGAAATGATATCTATGGATATGAGAGGAAGTTGTTCCGCTAGTCTTTCCTTGATATCTATCAATCCTCAAAAAAATACTCTATAATAGAGTATAGTGAGAAGGAGCAGAGATGAAAGTACTCTTGACAGGTGCAAACGGATATATCGGGCGGCGGCTCAAACAGAGACTGCTTGAGCAGGACATCTCGCTGCGTCTGCTGGTACGCAACCCCAAAAGCCTGGATGAGAAGGTACGGCAGAGAGCCGAGGTATTCCAGGGGGACACCTTTGACAGTACCTCACTGGAAAAAGCCCTGGAAGGGGTCGACGTCGCCTACTACCTGATACACTCCTTGCAGGCACCCAACTACCGGGAGCTGGACAGGCAGAGCGCAAAGAACTTCCTCGATGCAGCGGTCAAGTGCGGTGTCAAACGGATCATCTACCTGGGTGGGCTGGGGATCAAAGAGCAAGCCAGCGAACACCTCCTCAGCCGGATCGAGACGGGGGGAGATCCTCTCCAGCCGGCCTGAATCGATACAGACGATATGGATACGCGCAGGGGTGATCATCGGTTCGGGGAGTGCCAGTTTCGAGATCATACGCCACCTGACAGAAAAACTGCCCGTCATGGTCACCCCCAAATGGGTCAATACCCTGGCACAGCCCATCGGGGTAGATGACGTGATCAGTTATCTTGACAGCGCTAAAGATCTGGGCTATGACCAAAACCTTATGGTGGATATCGGAAGCGAGAAGATGACCTACAGGGAGATGATGCTCTCCTGCGCCAAGGCATTGGGGCTGCGACGTATCATCCTGCCGCTTCCGATACTGACGATCAGGCTCTCCTCCTACTGGCTCAATATTTTTACCCCCGTACCTTATAATGTCGCCAAATCACTTATCGAGGGGATCTCCTCGGAGGTGGTAATCCAGAATGACAATGCCAAAACCTATTTTCCGCATATCCGCCCCGCTTCGTTTCAGGATGCCGTCCAAAAAGCGATAGAGGAGATGGAGAACAACCAGGTCTTCAGCCGCTGGAGCGATGCGGGAGGGGGCGTGGATCTTTGGGAAGAGCAGCACACCGATGATCCTTCCACGGCGATCCTGACAGACCGTCAGAGAATGCCACTGAATGATCTATCCAAAGAAGCGCTTTTCCGTACCTTCTGCTCGATTGGCGGCAATGAGGGGTGGTTCGGGTATGACTGGCTCTGGAAGATACGGGGCGCGATGGACAAGCTGATCGGAGGGGCGGGACTCAACCGGGGCAGACGCGATCCCTATACGCTCAGGATCGGAGAGAGTGTGGATTTCTGGCGGGTTGAGGACCTCATCCCCAACGAACGCCTGCTCCTGCATGCCCAGATGAAAGTACCGGGCAAAGCCTGGCTGGAGTTCAAGCTGCAGGGCGGCGAGTTCATCCAGACCGCCTACTTCTACCCGCGGGGACTCTGGGGCAGACTCTACTGGTATCTCCTGACACCGGTACATTATCTTGTCTTCCGCAACATGATCCGCGCTATCTATCAGAAAGCAACAGCGCTGCAGCAGAGGCGGAAGGAAGCATAAGATGAAACCGATGCTCACACTCTACTATGACAAAGAGTGCCCCTTCTGTAACCGCTATGCCTGCTTTCTTGAACTGAAAAAAAGCCATGAGCTTCATCTCATCAATGCCAGAGAATCCTTGCAGAAGATCCGTACCCAATGCCCGCACCTTGATATCAACGACGGGATGATCCTGGTAACTGACGGCCGCTGCCTGCAAGGCAGAGAAGCGCTTGCGTATCTAGACACCCTGATCACCCGCAATACGCTCTTTGGGAAGCTGCATCGCATATGGCGCCTTGCCCCATGGCTCACGCTTCCGCTCTACAGCGTGATCAAGCTCCTTCGCCGGATCGTACTCTTTTTTATGGGGAAAAAGAGCGATATTGAGTGATTGCCATTGAAGGAAATAAAAGGTAAAATAGTTAACAATGCACCGTTGAAAAGGGCTTAGCGATGGAAAATCATGTGATTCAATCTTTAGTCATTGCGGTCATCCTGGGGTTTGCTATCGGGATGCAGCGCACAATGGCCCACTTCTATACACAGGAAGGCAAACCAAAAACCCTCTTTGCGGGGTCACGTACCTTTGCCATGATATCTCTTCTAGGGTTTCTCTCCGGCCAGTTGGCGATAGTGGCGCCCTATATTGTCACCACGATTACAGTCGCACTTGTGATCCTTATCGGGCTGTCCTATATCGCCAAGACATTTCTCTTTCAAAAAATGGGCATGACCACACAGATCACTGCGCTAATCGCCTATTTGCTCGGCCTGATGATCTTTTTTGACCTGAAGGAGTATGCGGTATTTATCGGGGTGATCATGATCGTTCTGCTGGAGAGCAAGCCAAAGCTTCAAAAGATCGAACAGAATATCAGCCAGGGTGACCTCAATGCAACTGTACTCCTTCTGGCGATGACCTTTTTGATCCTTCCTGTACTTCCTAACGAAATGATAGGACCGTATAGCATTTTCAACCCTTACAAAACCTGGCTGATGGCTGTGATCATTGCTGCTATTTCATTTGTGGGATATATTGCGATCAAGGTACTGGGAAACAAACGGGGGATTTTGTTTACCGGTATATTCGGCGGGTTGATCTCCTCCACTGCGATCTCCATCTCTCTCTCAAAGATCTATCTCACCCAAAAAATGTTCCTTAAAAATTTTGTTGCAGCGATTGCCATCGCCTCCACATTTATGTTCCTGAGAGTACTTTTTGAAGCCTATGTGATCAATCAGAAAGTTGCACTGATGCTGCTCATCCCTTACCTCCTGGCAACATTCAGCGGCCTGCTCTATGTCTATGCGATCTATCAGCGTACACAGGCTTTGAAAATGGAGACGGAATCTACAGAGATCGCAAAAAACCCGCTGCAGCTCAGTGAAGCGATCAAGTTCGGCCTGCTCTTCGGTGTGATCTACGGGGTGACCACCCTGGTACACCAGTACGGAGATATCGGCGTCTATGCTGTTTCCTTTATATCGGGTCTGGGTGATGTGGATGCCATTGCCCTCTCCCTTTCCCAGCTTGAGATCGATCAGAAGATCTCATTGACAGCCTCTGTGCACGGTATTGTGATCGCCTCTGTGACCAACTCGCTGGTAAAACTGGGGATCGTCTTTTGGGTAGGAGGAAGAACGATCGGAATGAAAATGTCTCTCTTCTATCTGATCGCGCTTGGGATGATGGGCATCGGGCTCTGGGTCAATACCTTGGTATTTGTATAGAAGTTTTAGTTATTCAAAGGTTCGATCGAAATGATCCACGGCTCATACCGTTTCCCATAGGCCAGTGTGACTTTATAGCGGGGTGCATGGGGAACAGTGGTATCATGTCTCTTGAAGCTTGTTCCCTTTTGTTCTGCATAGTGAAGGATCGGATCAATCACGGAACGAAACTTTTTGGGTACATGGACGCTGTGGACACTCAGGCGGGGGATAGATCCATATACCTCTTTGCTTTGAACGTTATACGATAAACGTATCTGTGCTTTGGCGATAATGTATCTTGACTTCTCAGGGTATTTCGCTTCGAGAATCTGCGGATCAGTTCCCGCATCGATAGCATAAAGACGCGTATCATAATTCCGTATCGACTCGACTCTCTCTTTTTCTCTTTTGAAAAGCTTTTGTAAAGATTCATTTTCCGGATCGGATTTGAGTGCCGCTTCTTGCACCTTAAGCGCCTCTACAGCCTCTTGTAAGTTTGCATCATATGCCTCTGCGTCAAACTCCAGCACAATGAAACGCTCTTTGGTCGCAGAGTAACCATCGTAGTCATCATATTTCTTTTCTGTAGAGGGATCGATATTAAAACCCAATGATTTTAGTTTTTCAGCATCCAGCCATTCCGGAGAGAGCCAGTTACCAAAGCCGTACATCTCATTTTTCTTTCCCGGTGAACGCCAGATAATATGTAAAGCCAATCCGCTGTTTTCATCACTGATCCGGTAGGGGGCCTGAAGTTCACGCTCTGTAACAATGAGTTGGGCCCCGGGTTCTCCGCTTCGATTGTGATATACGCCAAAAAGTACGATAAGGTTCGTTCCTGCAAGAAGAAAAAAAGCAATCCAAAAGAGTTTTTTTGCATAGTGGTTTTTCATGATACCGCCTTTTGGGATAATGCTATCGCTGCTGATCGCAGTCTCTTAAAGACCAGCAGGATCAGGATGGAGCTGAGTGCGATGATGAGGAAAAATAGGTACTTTGGCATCCAATCCCACCACCAGTCATAAAATTTGGTATAGAGGAAGATCACGAAAAATACATTTCCGGTATTGACCACATCGCTCCAGTGTTTTTTGATCCCCAGCCAGATCGCACCCGCACTGCAAACAAAACCGATGATCTGATAGAATGCTTCGATCATATCGGGACCTGCATCGATATAGCTGATATAGCCCCAGTTTGAGAGTATCAGCACCGGGATAAAAAAGAAGAGCATCCCAAAGACACGGTAGATCACCTCAAAGCCTGAGAATCTGTGATGTTTGAGCAGAGAGATAAAAAACAGCAGAAAGGCAACAGGCATAAAGTTTTCTGGCCTTTCACCGAAATGTATCCAGTATATACCGCTCCATGTCCCTACTTTTGCAGATAAAAACCCTGAAAGGAATATGATCCCAAAGGCTAAAAGCAGGCGCGTATCCGAAGCATAGGCCAGCAAGAAAGCAAAGAGAGCCCAGGCCAGAGAGGCGTTGACTGATGGTGTGATATTGAAGATCTGGCCGAACATCGAGAGATTGAGTACAAAGCTGGCAAGCGTCACCAGCCCTATCAGCTTGGCAAAATAACCGGTCTTCTCCTTATAGTAGGCATATACAGTTGCAGCCAAACCGATCATCGGAGCCAGTGTGAGGATAACCACCTGCCATAACGTCGAAAACTTCCCCTAGAACTGATAAAAGAGGAAAAAGATACTTGCAGCAAGGGCCAGTGCACCGAGAAAAGAAGCGATCTTCATCCCCAGGCTAAGCTGCTTCTCCTTTATACTGTAGTCAATGTCATAGGATAGAGCGAGCGAGTTGATCAGTGTTTGATGAAAGTGATTGAGACGTGTTTTCTGTGGCTCACTGAGCGAAAGCACATCATTTTGCTCCAGTTCATCCAACTCTGCTTTGAAGTATGCGATCTGATCGACTCTCTTCTGGGCATCCTCTTTGGAGATATGTTGCATACAAGACCCCTTTTCTTTGTACTCTTTTGACACTATTATAGCATGTACCCAAGCTCCGAAGAGCGTGAACGAACTGCCGGTTCTCCCTTGTTTATCCTCATACCGAAACGGGGTTCATCATGACGGATTCATGACCACATAGAAGCATCTGATCTTCTATTTCAATGTCCGAACAAAACAATCAACAAGGATGATATTATCGATGCATTTTGTAAGCATATTGGTGTACAATGCGTTTCTAAAAAAAAGGAGTGGATCCCATATGGAACAAAAACCAATGATCAAGTATTTTTACGGCTTTTTCGGCGTCTGGATTGTAGCGAGTATCATCCTCTATCTCTACGGCGGCCTGTTTGCCGTCTACCAGGGTACCGTGCTCTCTGTTTTGGAACTTTCATTGTCTTTTGACAATGCCGTCATCAATGCGACCATCCTGGCAACGATGGCAGTTGTCTGGAGAAGAAGATTCCTGATTTGGGGGATGCTGATCGCGGTGTTCGGCGTTCGGTTCGTCTTCCCTATCCTGATCGTCTATTTTTCCACCCCGATGGGGCTAGTGGACTCCTTTAATCTTGCGCTAACGAATCCTGACGAGTACGAAAAGATCATCGAAGGATCCCACCATGTCATTATGTCCTTCGGCGGGATGTTTTTGCTGATGCTGTTCTTAAAATTTATTTTCGATGAAAAAAAAGACCTCCACTGGATTCAGGCAATCGAATCCTTTGCCGCCAAGATCTCCAAACGGGGCGATGTCAAAATGATCTTTATCCTCTTTATGATGCTGGGTATCACCTATATAGCGCCTGCGGAGGTGGTGATGGGGGATACGATGGTGCAGGTCGACAAGATAGAGATCTTGGCTCCCATGCTCATCGGTATGATCATGTTTTATCTCATAGAGTTCTTCAAAGGCTTTATGGAAACCAAAGAGGAGACGGGTGAAGAAAGCGGCGATTCAAAAGCGACGGAATTAAGCGGCGGCTTTATCTCGTTTATCTATCTTGAAACCATTGATATGTCGTTCTCTCTGGATGGTGTGTTGGGGGCATTTGCGGTCACACAGAATATCGTCATTATCATGCTGGGGCTTGGGATAGGCGCTATGGCAGTACGTTCTCTTACGATCTACATGGTAGAGCGGGACGTCGTGGCAAAATACATCTATCTTGAACACGGTGCAATGTGGTCGATCGGTCTCCTGGCACTCACTATGATCGTTCAGATATTCTATCACCTCCCCGCCATGATGGTCACCACATTTGCCATCGTACCGATCAGTTTGGCCTTTATCCATTCCATCTATAAAAACAGGGAGTTTTTATTGGATTCCGAACAGTAGGTTTTTCTTCGCTGCCACGGACAGAGAGTGTGAAAAAACTCACGGAAGTGGAGACTTTCACCCCAAGGGTATTTCCTACGGGCAGTCCCACAACTATTGTTTTAATATGAAAAAGTCGTTGTTTTTAGCGTTTTCAGTGATTTTTTTGGTGTAAACTTCAAAATATCCCACTTCTAGGTGGGGCTAAAGCCTCCACTTCCAAATAAACATAAGTTCTTTCACAGCCTCACACCGTAATAACGAGAAAAAACAACGCCTACAGTGTTTCAAAATCCTTGGTCTCTTTGATGATCGCATTGATCTGTTTTTGAAGGTATTCGGGCAGCAAAGGTATTTTGAGATCCAGGAACCCTTCGATGATCAGAGACTTTGCCTTCTCCTCTTCGATCCCCGATGCCATCAGATAGGCGAGTTCATCTTTGGAGATCATCCCGACACTTGCTTCGTGGGAGAGTTCGAGACGGGGGTCCTCGCCGACCAGTTCCGGGATGGCATGGATATACCCTGTGTTGCTGAGCAGCAGGCCGTTGCAAGCCATCGAACCTCTGCCGTTGGGGTGTCTCCCGATGATCTTCCCTCTGGTTGTTACTTTGCCGCCGTTTGAAACCACGCGGCTGATGATCTCCGCAGAGGCCCCGTTGCCATCAAGAATGACGGTAGAGCCGATATCCAATGTGGAATCCTCAGGGGCATAGACGACCGAATAAAACTCCCCCAGCCCGCCCTCTTCGATGATGGCCAGCGGGTCCATCTGGAGCGCTTTCACGCTGCCCAGTGCCACATAGTTGGAGACAAACTTTGCATGTTTGCCTACCTGTGCCGCACTTCTGGGGTAGACCTCCACCTCTTTGCCCCAGCTGTGTATCATCGTGCTGGTCACCGTCGCGTTCTCTTTGATGAAGTATTCGGTCACGCCAAGATGCTGTCCTGCTGTGACGTGGGCATTGGCCGCGCAGCCGCTTATAAGATGGAGTTCCGAGCCCTCTTCTGCGATGATGATGTTGTGGGTACACTGGGTGAACTGATCGCTGTTGATCATATAGCAGGTATAGACGGGGAGTGCCACTTTTTCTCCGGCTTTGACGCGTATAAAGTAGCCCAAAAGCACGTCGCTTGAGGCCACCTTTTTGACATATTCGTCTTTCTCCTCCGGCACAAGCGTAAACATCAGCTCTCCCAGCCACGCATACTTTTGAAGTGCCATCTTTATGGGAAGGATCTCCAGTGCTTCTGTGGCGGAGTGGGTATCGATCACTTCCCAGTCAGTCGCAAGAAAGCTGGCTGAACGCTCCTGTGTTTCATCATAGGCCACCTTTTTCAGTGTCTCCTTGGTTGTATCATCAACTCTTCTCATCTCTGATCCTTTTGCTGCCTGATACAGGAAGTACACCCGCTAAAACCGCCTTTTTTGATATCATCCATGATGGCTTGGGGATTTCCTGTACAGACGATCGTTCCATCCATAAAAACATGGCCGATATCAGTGTGGATATAGTTGAGGATATGGCCCGTATGGGTGATGATGATCGCGGAGCGTTCACGCAGTTTCATCGGTGTCTCTTTTTGGAGGATCTTGTTGATCGCTTGGGAGATAATGGCGATATTCTCTATATCCACACCCGATTCGGGTTCATCGATCAGGAGCAGATCCGGACTCTGCGCATAGAGCTTCAGGACTTCGGCTCTTTTCAGTTCACCGCCCGAAAAACCGACGTTGAGCTCCCTCTCCATGAATGTATCCATACTTAATTCCCCGATCACTTCATCGAGGTCTTCGGAACGGTTGATCGCACCCAGAAAATTGCGCAGGGTGACGCCTTTGATCTTGGGCGGATGCTGGAAAGACATCCCTATCCCCAGATTGGCGATCTCGTCTGTGGTCATCTCTGCGATATTTTGCGATTTGACCCTGATCTCCCCGCGATCGACAGTATAGCCCGGCAGATGCATAACGGCATTGAGCAGCGTGGACTTGCCCGAGCCGTTCGGCCCGAAGATCACATGCACCTCCCCCTGCTTTACCTGAAGATCCATCCCTTTGATGATCTCTTTGCCTGCGACCGATACATGAAGGTCAACGATTTCCAACAGAGCTCTATCCATTTTCTACTCTTTCTTTCTCATAAGTCTCATTTCATCATAGATGAATATCACTTTAATATGGATAAAAAAGCGGGCGAAAATAAAGGCTATGCATATTTACGATTAGATGCTACAATGAGAAAAAAGGAGTCACCATGATCAAAGAGATTATCTATACCGGACTCGGCGGTGCGGTCCTGCTCAAAGAGCGTGTCGATGAAGAGATCAAAAAGCTTGAGGAGCGAGGCAAACTCAGCAAAGAGGATGCCGACAAGTTCCTGGAGAAGCTGCAGACACGCGGCGAAGAGGAGGAGGAGAAACTCAAAAGCAGGCTCAAAGAGGCGCTCAAAGAGGTGATCGACGAGATGGGGTTGGCAACCAAGGCAGACATCGAGGCACTGAAGAAAGAGAAATAGTGCGCTACAGACTCTACTCCCCCCTGAGGATATGGCATGTCTTCAAGGTACTGCTTACCCTATATATGCTGATACGCAAGCGCGAAAGGTTTTTGGTCTTTTCGCCCCTGAGCCCCCAAAAACTTGTGGAGACGATCACCCTCCTTGGTGCAAGTTTCATCAAGCTTGCCCAGGTGCTTGCCACCCGCAACGACTTTTTCCCCGCAGCATATCTTGAGGGGCTCAAAACCCTCCATGACGAACTCCCTCCGATGGATCAGGCGGCCATGGAGCGTGTCTTCGGGCGTGCATTTGAGACAGATCCCTTTACGACATTCGACAAAACCCCCATCGCCTCCGCCTCCATCGGTCAGGTACACGAAGCATGGCTGGAGGGGAATACCCGGGTAGCGGTCAAACTAAGACGTGAAGGGATCGAACAGCAGGTCAAGGCGGATATCCGTATCCTCACGGCATTCAACAGGCTCTTTAGGCCGCTCTTTTCGCACTACACCAAACACTCGATCGAAGCGGTGATCACAGAGTTCTCCTCCATGATCCTCAAAGAGGTGAGCCTCAGCCAGGAACGGGCCAACCTGATCAAGTTTTCCCAGATGTATGCGGAAATGGGGGTGCGCTTCCCCGTTGCATATGAAAGGTTTTCAAGTGACGATGCGCTGGTGATGAGCTTTGAGGAGGGGTTTCGCTTCGATAACAAAAGCGCGCTTGAAACCCACCAGATCAATATTCGCCCCATTATCGATACCCTTGTCACCTTCTACACCGAACAGATGCTGGTCAAGGGCTTCTTTCATGCGGACCCGCATCCGGGGAACCTGCTGATCTCCAAAGAGGGGGAGCTGATACTGCTTGATTTCGGGATGGTCAAACGTGTTCCCAACGAGACGCGCGTGGCGATCATCGAACTGCTCAAGGCAGCCAACGAGGAGGATTATGAACGTTTTGTCAATGCCAGCAAACGGCTGGGAACGGTTGCCTATGACGCGCCGGTGACAGAGCTGGCAGAGTTTACCGAAAGCATGTTCGAGATCTTCAACAACGATGCGCTTGACAGTGCAAGCATGCAGCTGCTGGCTTTTGAAGTATTGGAAAAGACACGGAACCTCCCCTTTAAGCTGCCACAGGAGGCCATCTATATCCTGAGGGTCAGTGCGATCATCGAAGGGCTGGGAACGACCTATATCGAAAATTTTAACGGTATCAAGGATATCCTCCCTATTTTACAAAAGAACATCCCCCGGGCACTGGGTGCAAAAGAGAGTATCCTTGAAACCCTGATCGATGAGTTTACCCAATTGCCGCTTGATATCAAGGCATTTAGAGACACTATCTACAGGATCAGCGAAGAGAACCTAAGCGTGGAACTCTCCAAACGCCAGCTGGAGGTGATCGAGGAGAAGCTCTCATCGAGGGTCTCCTCCCTCTCCGTCACCACAGGATTGATGCTGGCTGCGATCTTTGTGCTTCTCTATGACAAAAGCTACGACACTGCCGCCCTGCTCCTCTTTGGTGCAGGAGTGCTGAGTTTTGTGTTTTTCAAGGGAAAATAAAGCGAGGCAAGAGAAGTTTACTGCCTCTAATCCATTCTTCGCTCCTCACGATTTCGTGGGAGTGTATACGGGATCGGTAAATCTATGTCAAGCATGGATTCCCACAAAAATGTGGGAACCAAAGAAGAAACTCTGCTATAGACTCAGTGCTTTGTAGACACAGCTCTCCAGGGAAGTGTTGTCGGCGATGAGAGGTTCGATATAGTCCGGGAAATATTTTGCCGTGGTTCTGCCGATGCTGATCGCCGTAAAACTTTTGTCCCATTCGACATTTTTTAAAAAACATTCGATCGTAGAGGGAGAAGAGAAGATGATGATAGACCCTGAGGGGAGCTTGATCTTCTCCTCATACGTTTTGCATACTGTCCGGTAGACCGCGATATAATCACATGCGATATAATGCTCTTTCATGATCGCCATCAGGTTGGAGACGATCTTCTCTGCGCCGATATAGGCTACTTTTTTACCCTTCAAATGCTCCAGAAGCTCATAAGCGAACTCATCACCGTGCTTCTCCTTCCCGACATAAGCGATTTTGCCCTTCAGGTCCTTGATCTGTTTTGCCGTCTGTGTCGAAATCGCATACGCGGGGATCTTTTTCCACTCGGATGTCAGGCTGTCGCAGTACTTCACCCCGTTTTTGGACGTGAAGATCAGCGCATCGTAGGGAGTCAGGTCTATCGCTTTCTCTATCGCTTTTGTCTCAATGATCGGCAGGTTCTTGGCATGTTTCACCTCTTTGTCGCTGAGTACATAGATATTTTTACGGTAGCTTTTGAAAGCGTAGGAGATGTTTTTGATCCTCTGTTTGATCGGAGAAAAGAGATTGCACTCCGAAGAGATAACGATATTGGACTCTTCGTCTCTGAAAAAACCGATATTCTGCTTTGAGAGTTCGTAGGTGAGTTTGATCAGTTCGTTATAGGTCGTCTCTTTGCTGTATCTGCTGTCAACCATAAACTTATTTTGGTATTTGTCATACTCATAGTAAAGCAGATTGAGCTTCTTTGATATCTCTGACAAATCTTTTACTGAACTTTTTGAAAACATCTTCCATCTCTCCTCTATAATATCCAAATCACTACCAATAATTTCGCAAGAGTATAGCCTAATATCGTTAACAGGTTATAGCGCTTTCCTCTTATTTTCAGGGATTGAGGCAGGAGAGAGAGAAAAGTGTAGAGGGCTTATAGGACAGAAGAGAATTTTTCTTCTATCCCATCGTGCATTTCAGGTCTCAGTGTCCTGCGACGGCACCGGCAAACTCTTCGATGAGTTTCTGCGGCTCGCTCTGCAGACGCTGTCGTACCATCTGGGAGAAGCCGTCGGGGTAGATCTCAAACTCTTGACGCTTCATAGATTCGATGACACATTTGGCGATCTCTTCGGGTTTCGCTTTTGGCATCGGAAAACCTTCTGTCATCCTCGTCTCGATCGGCCCCGGCAGCACTTCATACACTTCACCGCCAAAAACTGCGAACTCCGCCCTGAGGGCCTGGGTGAATGAGTGCAGCGCGCTTTTTGAGATCGCATAGTTCGCCATCAGCGGAAAGTTGACCAAGGCTACTGCCGAAGTGACATTGACCACCGTACCTTTGGACGCCTTCAGCTTGTCAAAGAACGCCTCGGTGAGATTGACCGTACCCTTCAGGTTGACCTCTATATCCGTGAAACTGTCATCAAAGAGCCTGCTGTTCGTGTTGACCCCTGCGTTGTTGACCAGCAGGTCAAGTCTCTCTATCTTTGAGGCCGCATTGCTGATAGAGTCTCTGTCGGTGATATCCAGCTCGATCGTTTCGATGACGGGGCTGAGCGCTTTGAGTGCTTCGAGGCTCTTTATATCCCGTGCGGCACAATAAACCTTCTCGGGTTCCTCTTGTAAAATTTCGCGGACAAATGCCTGTCCGAGCCCGCCGTTTGCTCCGGTGATCAATACTGTTCTATTTTTCATGTTCATCCTTTTGAAGATTTTGATATACTTTGTCCAAAAGCGCGATCAGCGTCGCTTTCTCCTCGTGACTGAAACCGATGGTCATACTTTCGTTATGACTGCCTGAAAGGGGTGCCACTGCCTCTGCCAAAGCGACGGACTTCTCTGTGGCAAAAAGCTTTACCGCCCGCCTGTCATCGGCATCAGCTTCCCTTCTGATATATCCTTTTTCAATGAGCTTGTCGATCATTCTGGTAAGGTTACCCTGGTCCTTATAGGTAGAGTCGGCCAATACTTTCTGGCTGATCCCGCCCTGCTCGACCACGCGGTACAGGACGGACCACTGCTCAGGGGATATCCCGTACGCTTTGATCATCTGGTTGAAACGGTTTTTGGAAGCAAGTGCTGTCCTGTTCAGTACAAACCCCAAAGAGTGGTCCATATTAAATTGCATGAGTGACTCCTTACAAGCTGCATTATAATTGTTTTAACAATAAATGTCAAGACAACTATATAAATGAGGCAAATATTTTTCTCCGCTCAAAGTGGTATGATAAAATGCCCCAGGAATGCTATAATAAATAAATTGCCCAAATGCACTTTTAATCTCTTTGAAGGAAAACCGCATGAAACATCTATGGCTGATTCTCATTGCCCTGCTTACAGGCTGTGTCGAAAGACCAAAACATGTGACTCCGGTGGAGCACTTTCAGCTTGAGCGCTATCTTGGCACCTGGTATGAGATCGCACGGCTTGACCACTCCTTTGAGCGCGGGCTGGAGAAGATCACCGCAACCTACTCCCCGCGTAAAGACGGCGGTCTCAAGGTCATCAACCGGGGATTTGATACAGAGAAGAAAAAGTGGAAAGAGGCAGAAGGCAAAGCCTACTTTGTAGAGGATCCCGATACCGGATTTCTGAAGGTCTCCTTTTTCGGGCCGTTTTACGGGGCTTATGTCGTGATGGATACCGACTATGAGAGCTACACGATGATCAGCGGACCCGACCACTCCTACTTCTGGATACTTTCACGTACCCCGCAGCTCGATCCTCAGATCCAGTCCCGCCTGATCCAAAAGGCCAAAGAGGCAGGCTTTGAGACGGATAAACTGATCTTTGTCAGCCACGAATAAAACCTGAGTGCCGAAAAGTATTTTTTCACTTATATACGGGATCGGCCAAAAGATCTCAAGCATTGATTCCCACAAAAATGTGGGAACCTAAGAAAATTGTAGAAGCATCTATATTGTCATGCGGTGAGAGTTATGCTAGACTATCTCATAGATACTCCGTCAGATACAGAAATGAAAACAAAAAGGCAGATCATGTTTAAAAAAGTGTTGATACTGCTGTGCGCAATCACTTTGACAACCAATGCAAAGGAGCCATCCATGTCATCGATCTATGATTTTAAAGTGAAAACCATTGAAGGGAAAGAGACAACACTCGCACCTTACAAAGGAAAAGTGATGCTGATCGTCAATGTAGCGAGCAAGTGCGGATATACCCCACAGTATGACGGACTGCAGACACTCTATGAAAAATATCATGAGAAAGGTCTGGTCATACTCGGTTTCCCCTGCAACCAGTTTGCCAACCAGGAGCCCGGTACCGAAGAGGAGATACAACACTTCTGCCGCGTCAACTTCGGTGTCACCTTTCCGATGTTCTCCAAGATAGAGGTCAACGGGGAGAACACACCCCCTCTCTACGCCTACCTCAAGTCCGAACAAACGGGTATTCTGGGTACCGAAGCGATCAAGTGGAACTTCACCAAATTCCTGGTAGACAGAGAGGGGAAAGTGGTCGCGCGTTTTGGCCCCTCCACCAAACCAAATGAGATCGAAGAGGAGATCGAAAAGCTGCTTAACCAATAGAGAGGAGGCAGAATAATGAAGATAGCCATTACCGGAGCAAGCGGATTTGTAGGCAGAGCCTTGCAGAAGTGTTTCGACGATACCGTTACGATCCGCAGAGAGGATGATGAAGCGGCGATCCTGGCTCGTTCCCATCGTCCCGATGGGAATGCATACACCACACTAAACATATATAAAAGTCTAAAATAGCTACAATATTTGATGGGAAGAAGCAGATATAAGATATATGAACCGACACATCCGCATTTTTTAACCTGTACGATACTCAATTGGCTACCTGTCTTTACAAGAAAAGAGAGTGTAGAGATACTGATACAAAGTTTTAAACATCTGCAAAAAGAAGACAACCTTAAACTCTATGCCTACGTGATACTTGAAAATCATATCCATTTGCTTGCATCAAGCGATGATATAGGAAAAAGCATGAGAAGTTTTAAATCATGTACAGCCAAAGAGATACTGAAACTCCTGCAACAAGAAAATGCAATAACCATACTTGAACAGTTGGCATTTTATAAAAAAGCACATAAAACAACTGCCACTTACCAGATATGGCAAGAGGGCATTCAGCCCAAACTTATGCAAACAGATGCCATGATGATATCTAAGATAAAATACATACATGAAAACCCTGTCAAACGTGGATATGTGGATGAGGCTGTGCATTGGAGGTATTCCAGTGCCAGGGATTATGAGGGAATGCAGGGATTGATCGATGTGGAAAGGTTTTGGTAGTATGCGAAATGTAGGTATGCATTCCCATCGGGAGAGACTGTGAAAGAACTCCAAAAAAAGCATCTAAAAAAGTAGCTATTTAACACCGTCAACAGCCCCTAAAGGATATAATTATACCTATAAAGAGCCCATAAAAAGGGGCTTTGAAGAGGTTTT
>Ga0265295_1003455_pt1 | contig 23005 bp, 21 predicted proteins | sample Munlansysbiofilm_FD_192503 | JGI IMG/M metagenome (GOLD analysis project Ga0265295, IMG submission 192503) | Leachate microbial communities from a municipal landfill in Southern Ontario, Canada - Methane capture system biofilm | ecosystem: Engineered > Solid waste > Landfill > Unclassified ...
GGGGCGACGGGGAAACAAGAGAAACCAAAACCCAAAACCCAGAACCCGGAACTCAAAACCCAAAACCAATAACCAAAGACCAAAGACCAAAGACCACTTGTCTCGGGAGAGCGAAGCGATAACGAGAAAGACCAAAATCCAAAGTCCCTCGTCCCCAAAATAAACACAAATCAAAAATTAAAACTCAAAAAAAATGAACCAAAACACAAAGAAACTACAAGATCAGGGCGTTAGTTTATGGATGGATAATATTTCACGTCAAATGATTGATGATAAGGTGCTTGAACGCTATATCAATGAGTTCTCCATAACCGGGCTTACCTCCAATCCTTCCATATTTGATAAGGCCATCGGGCAAACCGACTATTACGATTCGGCCATTGCCGGACTCAACAAGCCTGAACTGAATGATGAAGCTCTCTTTTTCGAACTTGCCATTGAAGACATTCAGCGAGCGGCCGATTTGTTTCTGCCGGCATTTCACAGAACCAATGGCCTGGACGGTTTTGTTTCCATTGAAGTTTCGCCACTCCTGGCCTATGACACAGAAAGTACGCTAAAATCTGCCAAAGAAATTCACCGGAAAGTAAACCGCCCCAACGCTTTTATTAAAATACCGGGAACGCCTGAAGGAGTTCCGGCCATTGAAGCAGCCATTGCCGAAGGCATTCCGATCAATGTAACGCTGCTTTTTTCAGCCGAACAGTACGAGGCTTCGGCCATGGCCTATCTGAGGGGTATTGAAACCAGGATTAAGAAAGGCCTCAATGCCGATGTAAGATCGGTGGCCTCGCTTTTTGTGAGTCGCTGGGATAAAGCAGTTGAAGATAAGGCTCCAGATAATCTCAAAAACAAGCTGGGTATTGCCGTAGCGCAGAAAACGTATGTGGCCTACCTTGAATTTTTGAAATCTCCGCGGGTACAACGGATCATGAACTTTGGCACTTCACCGCAACGTTTACTCTGGGCCAGCACCGGCACCAAGGACCCGAAGGCATCGGATGTTCTGTATATTAAAAATCTGATCGCGCCTTATACCATCAATACCATCCCGGATAAAACCTTAATGGCTTTTGCTGATCATGGTGAAATTGGTGCATCTTTGCCTGAAAATACCACTGCTGCGGACAAAATTATCAAACAATATGCGGATATTTCAGTAGATTACACTCAATTAGCGGAGCAGCTTCAAAAAGAAGGTGCAGAAGCATTCAATAAATCATGGAATAATCTGATAAACAGCATTTCCCAAAAAAGAAGCCAACTATAATATTGATAAAAATGGAAACCTCACTTACCCGTTCTGAAGCCTGGAAAGCGCTTGAAAAGCACCATCAGGAAATAAAGAATACGACCATCAAAACATGGTTTGAAACAGACAAAAACCGGGGTCGGGAGCTTATGGTTAAAGATGTTGGGATTTATTTTGATTATTCCAAACACCGGATCACAAGCGAAACCCTTGAATTGCTGCTTAATCTGGCAACATCAAGGAATCTTGAAGCCCGGCGTAAAGCCATGTTTAGCGGCGAAAAGATAAACACCACGGAAGACCGGGCAGTGCTGCATACCGCTTTGCGCGCACCAAAAGGAGCCACCATACTGGTAGATGGCCACAATGTGGTGCCCGATGTACATGCGGTGCTGGATAAAATGGCTGCGTTTGCCAAAAAAATCAGAAGCGGAGCATGGAAAGGTCATACCGGAAAGCCCATTAAAAATATAGTAAACATCGGCATAGGCGGTTCAGACCTGGGGCCGGTAATGGCTTATGAAGCGCTTAAATTTTACAGTCAGCGTGGGCTAAACTTTCTTTTTGTCTCCAATGTGGATGGCAGCGATTTTTCGGAGGCGGTTCATGGTTTAAAAGCAGATGAAACCCTTTTCATTATTTCATCCAAAACATTCACCACCCTCGAAACCATGACCAATGCCCAATCAGCACGCAAGTGGGCCCTGGAGCAATTGCATGATGATGAAGCGATAGCCAAACATTTTGTAGCTGTTTCGACCAATGAAGAAGGCGTGAGCAAATTTGGCATTGATACGCAGAATATGTTTGAGTTCTGGGACTGGGTCGGGGGCCGGTATTCCATGACCTCAGCCATTGGGCTCTCCACCATGATTGCCATCGGTCCGGAGCGTTACCATGAAATGTTGAGCGGATTCCATCAAATGGATGAACATTTCCGCAGCGCGCCTCTGCATAAAAACATCCCGGTGATTCTGGGACTGCTGGGCATTTGGTACAACAACTTTTTTGATGCACAGACCCAGGCAGTTTTTCCTTATGACAATTATCTGAAACGTTTTCCGGCTTATTTGCAACAGCTCACTATGGAGAGCAATGGAAAGCACATTACGCTCGGCGGAACGAAAACCGATTACCAGACCGGTCCGGTGTACTGGGGAGAGCCCGGCACCAATGGGCAACACTCCTTTTATCAGTTGATTCATCAGGGAACTAAAATGATACCGTGTGATTTTATCGGATTTAAGGGATCGTTGAATAATTTACCACCTCATCAGGATTACCTGATTGCCAATATGATTGCTCAGGGAGAAGCCCTTGCTTTTGGAAAAACGGCCGGGGAAGTGCGGGCAGAAGGCGTGCCGGAGGAACTGGTTCCACACAAAACGTTTGAAGGCAATCGGCCCTCTTCCACCTTTTTTCTGGATAAATTAACGCCGGAGAACCTGGGGAAACTGGTCGCCATGTACGAACATAGTGTCTTTGTTCAGGGTGTGATCTGGGACATCAATTCCTTTGATCAGATGGGCGTGGAACTGGGTAAGAAACTGGCTCAAAATATTATCCCCGAATTACAACACAAGGATAAAGCACTGAAACATGACAGCTCGACCAATGCGTTGATTGAGTTTTATAGAGGGTGAGGAAGGATTTGTTGATTTGTTGATTTGTTGATTTGTTGAGTTGTTGAGATGTTGTTAAAAATCCGCAATCTTCATATCCGCACATCATCACATCATCACATCCGCAATCCGCAATCCGAATGTGTTGTTTAATTGTTTTTCTTTGTTGTCCGATTAAAACATTTTTTTTAAAATGCCATCCCACATTCAGAAACTCGTAAGCGAAGGTGAACATCAGCAGCTCGATTTTAAGTTTGGAGTAACCGATTCCAAAAAGATTGCACGCTCGCTGGCCGCATTTGCCAATACCGATGGCGGCCGTTTGCTGCTTGGGGTGAAGGACAATGGAGCCATTGCCGGAGTGAGGTCAGATGAGGAATTTTATATGATTGAAGCCGGTGCCAGCCTGTATTGTCGTCCTGAAGTACATTTTGAAATGAAGGAGTGGGAGGAGGCCGGCCGCACAGTGCTGGAGATAATTATACCGAAAAGTGAGGAAGGGCCCCATTCTGCACCGGATAAAGAGGGGAAATATCGCGTATATGTGCGGGTAAACGATCAGAATTTCCCGGCAAACGGAGTGTTACGTAAGGTGTGGAAAAAGCAGGCCTCTGCTCAGGGTGTTTATATTGAATATGGTCCCGTAGCCCGGATGTTACTTGCTTATCTCGAAGTGAATGAAAGCATTACCATCAATATCTTCCGGAAACTTACGAACTTTTCCATGCCCAAATGCGAACATATCCTTGCTGATTTTATCGTACTGAATATTATCCGGCTCAATTATTCTGAAAGCGGAGTGTACTATACGCTTCATCCTGATTTTAATCCCAATAGTCCAATGCCATGAAGCGGATAGGTTTATTATCAGATACCCATGGTTCACTGCCTGAAAAAGCAACGGATTTTTTCGCCTCTTGCGATGAGATTTGGCATGCGGGTGATATTGGAAATCTGGAGACTGCGAAAACATTGAGTGGAATAAAGCCATTAAGAGCGGTTTATGGCAACATTGATGGTGGGGATGTCCGATCGTTCTATCCTGAATATCAATTGTTTGATTGTGAATCGGTGAAAGTGCTGATATTGCATATTGGAGGATATCCGGGCAGATATTCTTCACGTGCTGTGAATCTTATCAAAACTCATCGCCCTGCGCTGTTTATTTCGGGTCATTCACATATTTTAAAGGTGATCTACGACAATAAAAACCAATTGTTGCATATGAATCCCGGTGCGGCAGGCAAACAGGGGTTTCATCAGGTAATTACCCTGCTGAGGTTTTCAATAGAGGGTAAAGACATTAAGGAACTCGAAATACTCGAGCTTAAACGGCATTAGGTTAGCGGAGCCGATCTACGGAACGCACCAGCTTTTCATCTTTAAGTATGGCGCGGTTGGCCAAAATGAGCATAATAAGGCAAATTAGCGGGAAATAAATGCCGGCGTCTCCCGAATAATCGGCTGAGGTATTCAGGGTTTTGCCTATCAGCGAGGCATACACAAAAAAGATTAATCCCACCAAAATTACATTCATCAGAATAGATAGTTTAACCAGCCGCATCTGCTGACGTCTCTTTTTGAACAAAAAGATGGAAATAAGAATGACCAGCACAATGATACCGTTGAAGATGCCCAGCGGCATGACCAGCCCTTTCTGAAACAAATTGGCTTCCATAGGTCCTTGCAATTCAAGTTTATATATGAAAAACTTGTAGTAAGCCAGTTCTGACCAAAAACTTGCCACCGGAAAGAAATAAAGTGCCACCAAAGCTATTGCTGCGACGATCAAGAACAGGGTTTGTTTCCTTTGTATCATAGAGAGACATTTTTTGCAAAGATACGAACTCAATCTGTTTCGTAAACACAACTCCCGGTAAAGGGGAATACAAACCGGGAAAATAATAACTTTGCAGGCATAATTTCCAAAATTATACCTTTTGTCGCCACGCCACTTTTCGCCCGCTGTGATTTTCAAAATCATTTTGTTCCTGAATGCATGCATGTTTGTGTTTGGTTTGTGGCATCGTGCTCCTGATATAGATGATGCCTGGATTGGCGAACCGGTATGGTGGATGTACAAGGTGGGTTATGCAAAATCAGAGCTTATGCATGGGGTCACCAGTCAGGAAGTGCGGAGCCTTGTGCATCATAAACTCTTTTCTCTTAATGGATTGGTGTCAGTAAAACTTTTTGGTTTTTCGTTATACAGCTTAAAAGCAGTGAGCCTGGTCTGGTTTGTGGTTTTTTGCGTTGTTTTATACCGGTATATGCTTAAAAAGTTTAACAAAGATCTGGCCTTATTTGTGCTGATGCTCTTTACCATCAATGCATTTGTATTCCAGTATGGTTTTGTATTTCGGCCGGAAATCATGGTTATGACGCTGGGTTTTATTTCCTGGATTTTTCTGGAGCGCACTTTAAAGTATAGCAGCAAGCGGCACCTTGCTGTATTGCTATCGGGTCTTTTTGCCGGTCTGGCCGCTTCAGGCCACTTAAATGGGATGATATTTATGGGGGCAGGAGGTTTGTTGCTTTTATGGAATAAGCGTTGGATAGGCAGTTTGATTTTTGCTGCCGGAAGCCTTGCCGGATTTGCCGTTTATTTTTACGATTTCACCCCAGAGTTCGGCTTTAATTACTGGCTGATGCAAATCAATAACTCCCCGGCCTTGTTTCACTCTAAAGTATTGCCGAAATCTTTTTCATTTTTGGCCAAACTCTGGCGTGAACATTTACGCTTTTTTCACAGTCCCCGCGAAATAGCTTTAAGCCTGATGGTGATTTTTGTACTTGTAAGCGGTTACAAATTACTTTATAAATCACTTAAACAGGAAATGCGATACCTGATGCTACTTGCCATACTGCTTGCATTACTGGCAGTGCATAGTACGGGCAAGTATCTCTTGCTGTATATGCCTCATCTGCTTATTATTGCCGGTTTGGCACTTCAGCAGCTTTATCATTTCAGAAAGAAAAATGTGCCTTTGATAGGCCGTTTCAGCAGCAGACAAGCCTGGCCATGGGGATTGGCTCTGGCCATCGTTTACATTGGCATTAATGTGGGCTGGAATATTGTGACTGCAAGTGATAAATGGAATTCGCAGATAAATCGTGAACTCTCTCTTAAGTTTACCGGCGATGAAGCAGCAAAGATGAAAGTGGTCGCACCTATGCACTTTATTTTCAATGAGATTAAACACTACGATCGCATTCAGGCCGATTTGAGTTTTGGTGATCTTGAGAAAACCGGCATTGATATTTCGGGGGCTGAGTTTATAGATTTGCTGAACTTCTATGAGATTAACAGACTCTACCTTACCCCGGAATATGAAACGAAATTTGAAATTAACAATCTGCCACCACTGGGTAGCGGGCAGGAAGCTGTTACCAGGTTGGGTGAATTTAACGGCCTGAGTATTTATAAATACAATGGAACAAAATGAGAACGATACAAAACCTGATCTGGGATTTTAACGGTACCCTGCTCAACGATCTGGACCTGTGCCTCAACAGCATCAACAGCCTGCTTGATAAGAGAAACCTTCTACCGTTGGACAAGCCCAGGTATCATGATATTTTTACTTTTCCCATAAAGGATTATTACAGCAGTGCCGGTTTCGATTTTGAGCGGGAATCTTTTGAAGAGGTCGCCATAGAGTTTATTGATCTGTTTTTATCAGGATTGCCCAAAGTACAGTTACATAGTGAGGTAATCCCTTCTCTTGATTTTTTTCGACAAAACGGGTTCAGGCAGATCATACTTTCAGCCATGCAGCAGGATGAACTGAAGCGCATTATTGAACTACATCAGATTGAAAGTTATTTTGAAGGAATTTTTGGGATAAATGATCATTATGCCAATGGTAAAACCGATGTAGCCATTCACGCGATGCAACAATGTGGATTCCTGGCTGAAAGAACCTGTCTTTTGGGCGATACATTGCATGATGCCGAAGTGGCAAAGTACCTTGGAACTGATTGCATCCTTATAGCAGATGGACATCAGTCGGCAGAAAGGCTGGCAACCTCAGGTTTCAGGGTTATTAAATCGCTCGGAGAGATTCATCACTGCTTTTGATCTGCTTTCTTTGACTGTGTGCAGACTAATGCCCTGCTACAGCAGGTTTTTTTGTACTTTTGAGCACTAATGTCCGGGTCAATGGCGCTAAACGATGCAGTTCACATACTTTTCCTTACCAAATGGTATCCTACGGCTGCAGATCCCATGCTTGGATTATTTGTTAAAAAACATGCCCTGGCGGCCACCGCAGCAGGATACCGGGTAACTGTTGTCTATCTGACTCATCTTCAGCATCCGGAAGGAAAACAGCAGGAATTTTATACTGAAGGCTTTCTGACAGAGCACATCTATTATTTGGCTGAATCCAGTGGCATTAAGCGAACTTTCCAACTGCTCCGGACCTGGGAAAGGGCCATGCGGGCTGTGCTCACGCATCAGGGCAAGCCTGACATTATTCATGCACATATACTTACCCGACACGGGTTTCTGGCCTGGTGGCTGGGTGTGGGCTGGCATATTCCCTTTGTAGTTACGGAACATTGGTCGCGTTATTATCCGGAGAATTTTCAGTTTACCGGAGCTTTCCGCAAACGACTTACCCGGTGGACAGTGAAGAAGGCTGCAGCAGTTACTGTCGTTTCTCACCGTTTGGTCCGGGCCATGCATGCCCAGAAACTGGATTTTAATCCGTTGATCCTGCCCAATGTGGTGGACAATAAACTTTTTAAACCATCCACACATAAAAGTGATCCCAAAACCATTGTCAGTATTACCTGTTTTGAGGAGAAATCCAAGAATCTTAATCTATTGTTGCGTGCATTTAAAAAGCTGCATCAACGCCATCCCGAAGTTAAACTTCAGTTGATAGGAGACGGGGCCGACCTGGCCTGGACCAAAGAGCGGGCGGAATTACTGGGATTACAGGATGCTGTAATCTTTTCAGGCATGCTGCAGAGGGAAGCCCTGGCCGATGCGCTGAGCGGGGCCACCTGTCTAACCATTAGCAGCAACTATGAAACCTTTGCCATTGTTGCCTTTGAGGCATTGTCCTGCGGGGTTCCCGTAGTCGCTACCGATGTGGCAGACCTTACGTTGCATGTTAAACCCGAATGGGGCGAAATCTTACCCCTGGGCGACGAAGATGCGCTTTTTGAAAAACTGCTTAAGGTTTTAGAAAATCCACTTGCCTGGCCGGAAGCCGATATGCACGCTTACGTGGATGCTCATTTTAGTGAAAAAGTAGTCGCTCAGATCATGGACCAATTGTATACCAATGTGTTAAAAGTGAAACGATGAGCGGGGCACCTCCTGAAAGGAAACTGAAATTTACGCTGATGTGCAACGGGCCACAACTTCAGCAATGGCAGCGGGAAGCCCTGCAGTTGATCCTGGATGAAGGGTACGCTTCATTGGAACTTATTGTAATACCGGCTGAAAATAATCCATCAAAGCTTAGTTGGATTAAAAAGATTATTCACTATTCGTGGGAAAAGTTGCTGTTTAAAAAATACTATCAATACTTTTTTCGACCGCCGGTATTTAAAACGGTCGCCTTTAACGATATTTCAGCCAATATTCCCGTTATTCGTAGTACTATCATCCATAAAGGGAAATACAGCGAATATTTCAGCGAAAGCGATATCCTATTGATTAAATCCTATAGGCCTGATTTTATATTGAAGTTTGGATTTGGAATTTTGAGGGGCGACATTCTGGATTGCACACCTTACGGCATTTGGTCTTTTCATCATGGTGATGAGCAGAAATTCCGGGGAGTACCCCCCGCTTTTTGGGAAATTGCGAAAAAGAAAAAAGTAACCGCAGCCATATTACAGCGCCTTACTGAAAAACTGGATGGCGGCCTGATTTTGCGAAAAGGATACTTTCCTACCATTTCCCATTCATGGAAAGCCAACCTGGAACAGACCATACGTTTATCTGTTTCCTGGCCGGCAGATGTTTGCCGCGAAATTGCAACTCTTCATTCATTCCCGGCAAACGAAGCTGGCTTAACGACAACGGCTCCGGTTTATAAAATGCCCGGTAACCTGACCATGATACGCTTTCTGCTCCAGAGCCTGGGCAACCGCATTCAATTCCATTTGCATGAAATTTTCAGGGCAGAGAAATGGCAAACCGGTTTGATTAAAATGCAGGCATCGGAATTACTGGCATCTGCAAATTATAAAATTGATTTATCATCTGTAACCTGGATTGGTGCCAGGGAAAAGTACCGCTATTTTGCCGATGGTTTTTCGATAAAAGAAAAAGAGCACTTGCTGCTACTTTATGAGGATTATTCCTATCAGCAGCGGAAAGCACATATTTCTGCTTCCTGGTTCAATGTAAAAGAGGGAAGCGTAAGTGAAGCAATGACGGCTTTAAGCGAGCCCTGGCATTTGTCATATCCTTTCCTGTTTACGCACGAAAACAAAATTTATTGCATTCCTGAATCTTTGGGTCATGGTTCGGTGGAGCTTTATGAGTTAAAGGTTAGTACGGGCCGGTTGGAACGTATGCGCACCCTTGTTCCGGGATTGGCTGCAGCAGATCCAAGCCTGATTTATCACCATCAACGCTGGTATCTCTTTTTTACCCCGGCTTATGCCACAAATGTAGAATTGCACCTTTGGCATGCCGATTTCCTCGAGGGCCCATTTGTACCTCACCTGCTCAGTCCTGTAAAGGCCGACATCCGCAATGCACGGCCAGCGGGAACGTTTTTTAAAATCGATGACAAGCTTTACCGTCCCGCTCAGGATTGTTCACAAACTTACGGTGGCAGGGTGGTAATCAATGAAATAATAGCCTTGTCGGCAACCACCTTTGTTGAAACTCCGGTGGCTACCCTTGAACCGCCGGCCGGTTATAGCGGCATGCATACCCTGAGCTTTGCGGGTGACTATTTGTATTTTGATGTTAAGAAATTTGTTTTCATACCCTCATCGGCACTTTTTCAGTTAAAAAAGCGGCTGAGGTTAGTAAAACCGGCTAAAGGGATACATTCGGTATGATCAGCAAGCTCATTTCAACCACCGCTGCCCGTTTATTGATTGCCCTGGGTAATCTGGCCATCCTTATCATTGCCACGCGCTATATCGGGGCTGCAGGCATTGGAACGGTTTCCCTGCTTATTCTTGGTATCAGCATCAATCAGATGGTGAGTTCCTTTGTCGGGGGCAGCGTTTTGGTTTACCTTGTTCCCCGGCATGCATTGTTGCCTTTGCTTCTGCCCTCTGGGATTTGGGCAATATTTGTCTCATTTACAGGATCATTGCTGCTTAAGCTCTTTGGTCTGGTGCCTGCTGAACTCTTTGTCCACCTGATAGGGTTATCACTGTTGCAGGCCGGCCTCACCATCAGTCAGAATGTATTGCTGGGTAAAGAAAAAGTGCTCCATTTTAATGCCATTGCGCTTCTGCAAACCATCACTATGTTATTAACGATTCTAACGCTTATGGCCGGATGGCACCACCACACGGTGATGGCCTATGTAACGGGGTTATATGCATCCTTTAGCCTTGCAATGCTGAGTAGCTCGTTGTTGATGTTGCGTTATGTGAAAAAGGCGAAACTTATTGAACCGGGACTGATACGTCAGCTTTTTCGCTTTGGTGGTTATCTGCAATCGGCCAGCCTGATGCAACTGTTTAACTATCGGCTGAGCTATTACATCATCGAAAAAACCTTCAACCGGGCTACCCTCGGACTGTTTTCTATCGGGGTGCAGGTGGCTGAAAGTTTATGGATAGTATCGCGCAGCATTGCCATGGTGCAATATTCCCGCATTTCAAACTCAAGCGATGCTGTCGCCAACAGCAAACTAACCATTGATTTTATAAAACTCACCGCAATCATCACCTTGTCCATGCTGATGGTACTCCTGATTTTACCCTCCTCATTTTTCACCTTCATTTTTAGCAGTGGGTTTGAACATGTAACCGCAGTGCTGCTCAGTCTTTCCCCCGGCATACTCGCGGTGGCTATTTCAAATATGTTCAGTCATTATTTTTCAGGAAGTGGTCAGCCCTGGCACAATACCATTTCATCAGGTATAGGTCTGGTTTTTACGGTAATACTGGGATTCACCCTGATTCCGATCATGGGTGTTACGGGTGCCGGCCTTACAGCTTCCGTGGCCTATTCGGCTGGAATGATTTATCAATTCGTTATTTTTAAACGGGCTACCGGTACCCGCATCCGCAATTTTATTCCCCGCCCCGGGGAGGTGAGCGCTGCCTGGACCATGCTCAGACGTTCGATATCGATTAAAGATAAAAGACCGCAACAATAAATTTTTGTTCGGCATGGGTATAAATGGTAATTTTGCCTTATTATAATTTATTTTATGCGAGGCAGGCGGATTTTTATTTTTTGGATGATGGCAGTATTAATGCTATCCCGCGTTTATGGGCAGGAGGGGGTATTGCCGGTAATGGATAGCTTGTGCGCTACCGCTGAAGAATATAAATTGTTCCAGCTTATCAATGATCACCGTCGCATTCACAACGCGCCTCAGTTGCCGCTAAGCCGGTCGCTGAGTTATGTGGCCCGGGTTCATGCTATGGATTTAACCCGTTACCGTCCCGATTTTGGTGAGTGCAACCTTCACAGCTGGTCTGGGAATGGAGAATGGACTGCCTGCTGTTATGCCACGGACAGTGATCGCATCAAATGCATGACCGAAAAGCCACGCCAACTCACCAATTACAAGTTTAAGGCCTGGGAAATGGTCTATGAAGCCGGGGAACCCGCCCGGGCAGTGGATGCCCTTGACCTGTGGATTGCCATAGGAGTTACCAACGACTATCTGCTGAATACCGGTAAATGGACAAAATCCTGGAAAGCAATGGGCATTGCCATCTATGGTGAATATGCCATGGTATGGTTTGGCGAAGGCAACGATCCGGAACCCGATTATTTTGTATGTGATCTGCCCGGACTGAATCTGGCAAAGCTTAACGATACCGGCCAGCCTGAATTAACGACGGTGCCTGCTCCGGGAACAGAGCTTAAAATGTATCACGTTATAACCGGGAGCCTTAACAGCCTTGAGAAAGCCAACCGTGAGGTAAGCCGGCTCAGGGCAATGGGTTATAACGATGCCCGCTTTTTGATTTCCGGTTCCCACTTCAGAATATCATTGAAGGCCTTTAAAACTGAAGCTGAAGCTCAGAATGAACTCAATACACTGCAAAGTCTTTTTCCCGGTACCTGGGTGCTTAAACCTATCCAACCTTAAGGCTGTTCACTTGCTTTTGTTGATAAACCTGTTGATAATCTGTTATAAATCTAATGTTGCCGGGCCGCTAAAGTCAAAGGATTCAGCTATCTTTGCACCCATATGGAAGAATTAGAATATCAACAAAGCGATCCCGGTCTATATTCTGACGATACCGTGGTTACCCTCGACTGGAAGGAGCATATCCGGTTGCGTCCGGGCATGTATATTGGCAAGCTGGGCGATGGCTCGTCTCAGGATGATGGCATTTACGTATTGATAAAAGAGATTGTTGACAATGGCATTGATGAGTTTGTAATGGGCAATGGCCGTACCATAGAAGTGGCCATTAAAGATCAGAAGGTGAGCATCCGTGACTATGGCCGGGGCATGCCGCTTGGAAAGGTAATTGATTGTGTATCAAAGATAAATACCGGTGCCAAATACGATTCTAAGGTTTTTAAAAAGGCTGTCGGACTGAATGGGGTGGGAGCCAAGGCGGTGAACGCACTTTCAAGTTTTTTCTGCGCTCAGAGTATACGCGAAGGGAAAACCAAGGTGGTGGAATTTTGTCGGGGTACATTGACCCTTGAGCACCCGGAAGAACCCAGTAATTTGCGCAGCGGTACCCTTATCACGTTTATTCCTGATGAAGATATATTCGGACATTATCATTTTTTATCTGAATATATTGAGCAAATGCTCTGGAATTATGTATTCCTGAATAACGGGCTTACCATCTGGTTTAACGGCATCCGCATGCAGGCAAAGAATGGGCTGCTCGATCTGCTTGCGCGTAACATCAACGGCAACAGCACAGCTTATCCCATTATTCAAATTAAAGAAGACGATTTTGAATGTGCCTTTACCCATAGCGAACGACAATATGGCGAAGAGTATTATTCTTTTGTAAACGGTCAGCATACTACGCAGGGCGGGACACATCAGGCCGCTTTTCGGGAAGTTTTGGTAAAGACAGTGCGTGAATTTTTTAAGAAGGATTTTGATCCCAACGACATCAAGCAATCCCTGGTGGCGGCCATCAGTCTCAAGGTGCAGGAGCCGGTGTTTGAATCCCAAACCAAAACCAAACTGGGCTCCATGCATATGGAACCCGACGGTCAGACCGTTCGTAACTATATAAGTGATATTCTTAAAAGACAGCTCGACAACTACCTGCACATGAATAGCGAGGTAGCTGAGGCCATGCTCAGAAAAATAACGCAGAGCGAAAAGGAGCGCAAGGAGTTTGCCAACATCAAAAAGCTGGCGCGCGAAAGCGTTAAAAAAGTCAGCCTTCACAATAAAAAGTTGCGCGATTGTCGCATTCACTACAATAGCAGCGATTCCAGGCGGCTGAATACCACCTTGTTTATAACGGAGGGTGATTCTGCCAGCGGTTCCATCACAAAGTCGAGGGATGTAAACACTCAGGCCGTGTTCAGCCTCAAAGGCAAGCCATTGAATAGTTACGGACTTAGCAAAAGGGTGGTTTATGAAAATGCGGAATTTAACCTGCTTCAAAGTGCCATAAATATGGAAGATGGAGTGGAAAATCTGCGATATAACAACATTGTGCTCGCTACCGATGCCGATGTGGACGGTATGCACATCCGATTGCTGCTGCTTACCTTTTTTCTGCAGTTTTATCCCGATGTGGTTAAGGCCGGACATCTCTATATTCTGCAAACCCCACTTTTCAGGGTAAGGAATAAAAAGAAAACCATTTATTGTTATTCTGAAGAAGAACGCCAGGCAGCGGTTGCAGCACTGGGGCCTTCACCTGAAATCACGCGCTTTAAAGGGCTGGGTGAAATATCACCCGATGAATTCAGGAACTTTATTGGCGATTCCATGCGACTGGATCCTGTTATTTTGCGCAAGTCAGCCGAAATTCCCCAAATTTTGGAATTCTATATGGGGCGCAATACACCCGACCGTCAGACCTTTATTGTGGATAATCTTCGGTTGGAAGAAGATCTCGTTCTTAGTGAATAAACCGCAATTTTACAGGTACTTTAGCCCGTTATTTGCTGATTTTGCTGAACGCTTTTCCTAAATTCTTAACAATATCTGTGGGAAGCATGGCTTCCTGCCCAAGGGCTTTGGCGGCCAGATCGCCCGCTTTTCCATGCAGCCAGGTGCCCAGCAGACAGGCTTCCCCAGGGGTATATCCCGAAGCCAGCAGGCCCGTAATTATTCCGGTAAGTACATCACCGCTGCCCCCGGTAGCCATGCCGGGATTGCCGGTTGGATTAAAATACACATTCCCCGAAGGTGTGGCGGTAGCTGTATAAGCGCCTTTCAGCACCACATGTAATTTATACCTGATGGCAAATGCCTTTAACAATTCAAGGCGGGCAAAAGGATCGGATGTTTTTCCCGCCAGACGGTCAAATTCGCCCGGATGAGGGGTAAGGATGGTTCCCGCCGGCAGAAAAGATATCCAGGTCTTGTTTTCAGACAATATATTTAGCGCATCCGCATCTAAAATCAGTGGTACCCGGATTTGCTGAATCAATAATTTAAGCATGGCCTGAGTTTCAGCTTCCATGCCCAGTCCTGGTCCCGCAGCAATCACACTATAAGGGCCAAGCTCAGGAAGTTCACTCAGGTAGTTGTCCTCTTTATCCACCGATACCATCGCTTCGGGCACGGCGGTTTGCATAATGCCAAAGCCATTGGCCGAAAGATGTGTGGTGAGCAAGCCTACCCCGGATCTCAGACAGGCCCTGGCTGCCATTACGGCTGCGCCATATTTTCCAGTGCTTCCGGCAAGAAGCAGGGCGTGGCCGAAATTTCCCTTGTGGGCAAACTGTGAACGGGGACGATAAAGATTTTTGCAATCATTAATCTCAACGAGCGCATGGTGAGTTTCACAAGCTTTGATAAAGCCCTGGTGCAGGCCAATGCCAAGCACCTGCCATTCACCGGTAAAAGCGTCATTGCCCGGCAATACAAACGAGAGTTTGGGCAACTGAAAGGTAAGGGTATAATCTGCCTGCACCACGGCAGATTCCAGATGGGTGGGTTTGTCGGCAAATAAGCCCGAGGGCACATCAATGGCGATAATCAATGCCTGGCAAGCGTTGATTTGATTGATTACATCCGCATATAAGCCCTCCGGTTCGCGATTAAGTCCGGAGCCAAAAATGGCATCTACCACTACGTCAAATCCTTCAAAATCAATCTGAGGGTCATGTGCCGTTACATTGGTAATGATAAGGCCGGGAAGCTCAGCCAGGAAATTAAAGTTTTCTTCAAAATCAGTGGAACCTGCGCCTGTATGGTCTATAATGGTTACTTCAGTGTCGTAGTCAGCTTCAAAAAGCATACGTGCCAGCGCCAGTCCATCCCCTCCATTGTTGCCCGTTCCGCACACTACTTTAATCCTGGAAGATTTCTTCAGCCTTTTGGTCATCCATCTGAAGCATGCTTTCGCAGCTCGTTCCATCAGGTTGATGGATTCAATGGGTTCATGCCGGATGGTGTAGGCATCCGTTTCTCTGATTTTTTCGACCGGAAGAATTTTGAGTGCGCACATGATGACCTTTCTGTTTAATGAACTACCGTTGATTAAATCCCTGTTGTATTCAGATTGCCCAGGCTTACGGTTACTATTTTGTTTTGAGTTAAATCGTCGTTGTTGATAAGACTCAGGCTAACCTGAAGGTGTAGGTTGTAAATGCTGATGTCCATTTCCTTGGCTTTGATTTTTCCAATTTTTAGTATATCGGAATTGATGATGCCTTCCTGCCGGGAAGGTTCTCTTCCAAATATCTTATCGGATGAGGTAGCCAGCAGTAGCTGATTGTAGTCACTGAATTCGTGGATGTGTGACACATCATCTATGGTGAGTACCTGGAGGTTTTCAATGCCATCAATGTTTACCGTAAACCAGCGGTGAACATGTTCATCAATCAGGCAGCGGTTCAGGATATCGCGTGAAAGTATTCGGGCGTTATTGATGATGGCTCTGCCATAATGATTTTCGTTGTAAGTGTAAACTCTGTCGTGAGTAATGGCATATCGGGTACTGATGCCGCCAATAATTTTTCGCAACCTTGGGAAAAAGTGAAAGGCATTGTAAATGCGGAGGACAATGGCGTAATTGCTCGCGAAAAGCAAGGAATGCAGGGGCGTATCGAAGATAAAGAATCCCCCATCACCGGTGCTGATAAACAGCTTTTCTATCCTTTCGTGATTGTAATACTGAAAGATAAACGGATGATTTTCCAGACACAGGTCAATGGTAGTGTTGATCATGGTTTTAAACAAAAACGGAATCAACATTTGTTCAAATTCCCCATAGGAACTGTATTGAAAAATATCCAGGCCCAGTACCGACTTCCTGGAACAATTTTCCATACCAAGTATGGAATCAAGTTCTTTTCTGAGTTCACTCTCGTCAGGTACAACATTGGTTTTTTCGAAGATTACCCGGTTGTCGTGCTTCAGGAGTATCTCGCGGATTTGTTTGTGATCAAGGGTTTTTATCATGATGTGGTCATTGTTTTTGAAGCAATAAAATGGTTGAGTAAAGTAACCAGCCAGTATTTTTCGTCGGACCGGCATCGTTCGCCAAAGCCAAAAGCTTCTTTGTTATAAATAATGGCCGGATAAGTCCCCCGGCGGGTAATGCCGGCCAATGTCTTATAGGTTCCTTCTACCAGGCTGATGGCCTCAATCTTTCGGATGTCGAAGCTGGCATGGGCAGTTTTGCCCCCCGTTTTTTTTAGCAGTAGGAGTTCGTTGTTGCTCATTTCCAAGGTTTGTGATGAAAAAATCATCCGGCCTGAAAGTACAAGGATAGTTATGGCCAGCGCCCAAAAGGGCACTGAGGCTAGCAACCATATCATCCCAAACTGCATTAACAATATACTCCATACAATAATCATAAACATCCAGAAAACAATGAATAACAGGGTGAAAGACCCTCTTAATGAGAGACCTTCCCGCGGGATGTGAACTGACATTCTGCCGGCATCATCGGTTAGCAGTTTTATTTTGCTTTTTGCGGGGCGGTCCGGAAGGTCAGGTGTTGCAATCATAGGCTTTGGGATAGGAATGAAAGGTAAAAATAGTAAATAAAGACATCAGATGGGCGACTTTATTTTATATCCGCCTTTATGAATGCTGATTTCACGGACTGTTCCAGATTTCCCAGGACAATTGTGCCTGCTTGTGCAGCATATCCAATCCATTGATAGTCCGTGCACCTTTTTCTTTGCCACGCTTCATGAAAAGGGTTTCCGGTGGGTTATAAACCAGATCGAATAAAAAATGATTCGCATTTATCCATTGCCAGGGCAGGGGAGGGCAGGAGCCTGTGTCAGGGAAGGTCCCTAAAGGGGTAGCATTTACGATAAGTGTCGTTTGATGAAGCAATTCACTGCTCAGATCGGAGTATAAAATTGTGCCCGGACACTGTTTGTGGCGGCTTACCATCCTGAACTCCCATCCCAGTTGTTGAAGCGCGGTGCCCACTGCAGCGGCAGCTCCGCCTGTGCCCATAATCAGCGCCAATCCTGACGGCGGACCTGCTTTTTCGGTAACTTCCGACTCAAAGGCAGGGGCATCGGTGTTGTAGCCTTCAAGCAATAATTTTCCTGCCTGCCTTTGAATTTTTACCGTGTTCACTGCACCTGTCTGCGCCGCAATCGGCGAAAGGGCATGCAGAAAAGGGATAATCTCTTTTTTATAGGGAAAGGTTACATTTACCCCGAACAACAACTGATCAGCAGCGACGATAGCCAGGAAATCTTCAATATGCCCCATCGGGAACAACATATATTCGGCAGCAATATTTTCCGTACTAAATTTTCGGGTAAAATATTGTTGCGAAAATGAATGTTCCAGGCTTTTCCCAATCAGGCCATATCTTTTCATCTTCACTGTTTGCCCGTGTCGGCTTGCTTTTCGAGAAACCAGATGCTGGCAATGCCAAGCAGCATAATAAAAATGGCTATAAAAAAGGAGGCATCATAAGCCGGAGGTAATGCAATAGCATATCGTGAAACGATGGGTGCACCATTTTTAAGTATGGGCGTCCCTGCTGCATCAAGCATAAAAAGCGTTTCTTTCCAGGGCCAGATGATGCCAAGAGAACCCAGAATAAATCCTGTGAGTAATGCAATGGTCTGATCGCGGAAACGCTTGAATATCCACGAAAGTAAATAGGAAAAACCCAACAGACCAATGGCAGCGCCGATTAGGACAGGCAGCAAAATGTCGAACCTTAGGTTGTTTATGGCATCAATGGCTACCAGTTGGTAATTGCCCATCAGAATAAGAATAAAGGATCCTGAAATTCCCGGTAATATCATGCTGCAAACGGCGGCAATCCCACATAGCAGCAAATAAAAGGTATTGCTGTTTTCAGTAGCCGGATTCATAAAACTAATTACTATGGCAATGGCCGCACCCATTACAAGCAGGAATACCGCTATAAAATTCCATTTTTCAACGGTTCTTCCCACGAAATATACAGAAGCAAGGATAAGCCCAAAGAAGAAAGACCAGATATATATGGGATATTGCTGAAAAAGAAAGTCAAAAATGCGGGCAAGGCTGATGAGGGCAACTCCCACCCCGGCAAAAAGGACGATTAGAAAGACAAGATCCGTATGGCGGGCAAATTCCCGGAACTTACCGGCAAACAACAGTTTAATTGCCGTAAGATTAAAGGATTTTATGGCATTAATCAAGCGTTCAAATATTCCGGTAATGAGTGCTATGGTGCCACCCGAAACACCGGGAATGATGTTGGCAGTACCCATAGCTATTCCCTTTAAAAACAGGTTAAGGTAAAATTTCATAGTGGGTAAAAGGTTGGAGCGGTAAACAGAAGTAGTATTGGCTCAGGCTTAACATGTAAATGACTTCAAAATTCAAGCAAATGTAATTGGAACCTGGTATTGAATTCCAGATCCGGCTCATACTGATAAATGAAAAGCCTATTTTCTTGTAAAATCTTCAGATTGGTGAAGGTGAATTGCTTAAGTTCCTGATTCATGCCTATGTGTACAAGATATACGGCTTTACGGCAAAGTAATTCCGGATGTTGATCCAGCCTGTTCAACCCCTGATCCAAAATTTCAATGGCTTTTCTGTATTGCTGTTGCTCATCAAACAGCGCCGAATAATCCAGGTAGATTGAGATATCTTCGGGATTGTATTTCAGTGATCTTTCATAGGAGACAATGGCTTCGGAGATAAAGCCTGCACTTTGCTGGCTAAATGCCATGGACAACAGGTAGTCACTATTTTCAGGGTCAATTTTCAGGCCTTTGCGGATATACCGTATGGCCGCCTGGAAATTTTCCTTGCTGTTGTAACACTCACCCATGGCAACCCAGGCATCGGCAAGGCTCTCATCAAGGTTCAATGCTTTTCTGAAATAATTGATGGCCTTATCAAATTCCTCCATCTTTTCATAACATTCGCCTATATAGTAGAAGGTAAGGGCTTCCGGTTCCTCATGCTCAAAAGTTTCCAGGTATGATTTGATGGCAAGCGAGTATTTTTCTATGGCAACAAATGCATTGGCTTTGTTAAAATAAGCCGACGAAAAGGCGGGTTCGATAGCTATAGCAAAATCAAATGCTTCAATGGCCTTTTCATATAGCTCAATATTGTTGTATGCTATGCCAAGGTTAAACCAGGCAAATTGCGAGTAAGGATGCTTATCGGTAAACCCTGAAAAATAGCTGATGGCTTCTTCCGGTTGGTTGGTAATTTCAAAGCAAAAAGCTATTTCAAAGATAATGGTTTCATTGTCGGGCTCAATAAAGAGTACCTTTTTCAGATATTCTATAGATTTTTCATAATTGCCCAGATTTTCGTACTCAAATGCAATATTGGAGTATATATTGGCAAGGTCTTCATCGTCTCTGATGGCCTTGTTGTATTCTTCAATGGCGTCAGCATAGCGTTTCATCTGACTGTAAATAGCACCTTTGGTAAAGAAAACCTCGCTGTTGTGGGGGTCAAGGTCTTCAACCTTCGACAATACCCTGAGTGCTTTTTCGGCCTTGTTTGACGAAACCAGTAACTGTGCCTGTCTGATAAGTAAATCTGTATTGCCGGGATACTGCTCCATAGCATAACCCATTACCTGACTACACTTTTTAAGGTTATTGATAAAAAGATAGTGATCAATCAGATCTTCGTATTCTTCAATGTCGAAAAACAAGGCGGTGCCATTCACGATCATGCTGTCGAATCGGGTCGATAGCCGGTCAATGTATTCATCCGCATTGCGATCATCAAAAAAGTCATTCATCATAGTCAGAATCTTCGACGGTTCCAGAATTTGCAAAATTAAGCATTTTAAACCGAAAGAGTGCATTTTTTAATACACTTCTCCCTGCTAAAGTTCGGAATAATATTAGTACATTTATCCCATAAAATAAAGTGTTTTATCGGAAAGTTATTTACATTGCTTTGTTGATAAGTTATATTCGCAGTAATTCAATGAATTGGCCTATTTTTGTAGTCCTATAATATACATACAATGACGTTAATAAAGAGTATTTCAGGGATTCGGGGTACCATTGGCGGCAAGCCCGGTGAGGGCTTAAGTCCTGTTGATATTGTAAAGTACACTGCTGCCTTTGCTACCATACTGAAGCAGCAATCACCTGAGAAAAATAGTGTAGTGGTAGGCCGTGATGCCCGTGTTTCGGGTCAAATAGTAAGCCAGTTGGTTATTTCCACTCTGGCAGCCATGGGTCTTAATGTTACTGATATCGGGCTGGCTGCTACACCCACTGTTGAGATGGCAGTTACCGATCTGAATGCTGGCGGAGGCATTATTGTTACTGCCAGTCATAACCCCTGGCAATGGAATGCGCTGAAGTTGCTCAATGAAAAAGGGGAATTTATTTCCGGTGAAACCGGTGAGGAACTGTTGAATATCGCTGATGCAGAAGATTTCACCTTCGCAGAAGTGGATAAGCTGGGTCAAATATCTTATGATGACACTCAGTTGCGCAAGCACATCGAAAAGATTCTGAATTTGCCTTATGTAAATTCATTTGCAATAAAAATGGCTAAATTCAGGGTAGCGGTTGATGCCGTGAATTCAGTGGGTGGTATTGCTATCCCATTGCTGTTGAAGTCATTGGGCGTTGAAATGATTGACGAGTTGCATTGCGAACCTACCGGCAGGTTCGCCCACAATCCTGAACCTATTCCTGAACATTTGTCAGAAATATCGAAACTGGTCGAAAAAAACAAGGCTCATGTAGGGGTTGTAGTTGACCCGGATGTTGACCGATTGGCCATTATTTGCGAGGATGGTGGGTTCTTCGGCGAAGAATACACCCTGGTAGCTGTGGCTGACTATGTACTTTCCATAGGTAAGGGAAATACGGTATCCAATTTGTCGAGCACTCAGGCTTTGCGCGATGTTACTCAGAAAGCGGGCTGTGAATACTTCTCTTCGGCAGTGGGCGAGGTAAATGTAGTGGCCAAAATGAAGGAAGTAGATGCCGTTATCGGTGGCGAAGGCAATGGAGGCGTTATTCTGCCCGAGTTGCATTATGGCCGGGATGCTCTGGTTGGTATTGCTATTTTCCTATCGATGCTGGCCGAATCAGGCAAGCGTTGTACTGCGTTGCGCAACACCTTCCCGGATTATTTTGTTTCTAAAAATAAAATCCAGATCTCTGATGATATGGATGTAGATAAGATACTGGCCGCGGTAGCCGAAAAGTATAAAAATCATCCATTGAATACCATTGACGGGGTTAAAATTGAATTTGACAAAGAGTGGGTACACCTGCGTCGTTCCAACACTGAAGCCATCATCCGCATATACTCTGAAAGTGATTCGATGGTGAAGGCTGAAGTGCTTGCCGGTAAATTGCTCAATGATATCAAGGATATTTTGAGGGCAGGATAGAGGAAGTGGTGACAGCATAAAAAATATTGATACATTTGTTCCCGGCAGGTTTATTAAAGTCATCCTATTAAAGTTCGCAATATGCCTAAAAAAAAGCGCAGGAAAATAAAGTTTAAAGCCGTTAGTTTTAAACTGACTTCATCGCAGAAAGCCAAAGTGGATGCCTTTTGCAAGGAAAACGGCACCACTCCTGTAACTATGTATAAGAAGGCTATTCTAATCTATCTGGAACACAAGGGCTATGGGAATTACAAACCGTCGATGCATCCCGAAGAGCATAAAAATCAGATGAGTATTTTTGATTTTATTGAGTAGGGTTAAGTAGGGATGGCATTTTGTATCGAAATTCCTGCTTCTATTTGTATGACAAGGGGAAGATACGACTGGGCGACTGGGCGACGGGACGACTGGGGCGACGGGGCGAAAAGGCGAATGGGCGATGGAGCGATGGGGCGACGGGACGACTGGGGCGATGGGACGACAAGGAGATGGGGCGAAAAGGCGAATGGGCGATGGAGCGATGGGGCGACTGAGGCGATGAGGGGACAGGGAGACGGGGTGACTGGGTGACGGAATTTCTTCCCAAAGCTTCAAGGCAAAAGACTAAAAAACAAATTGAGCATAGCGAAATCCCGAGAGCGTAGCGATTCGGGAGACCAATAGTTCAAAACCCACCCTCCTGAATTGTTTTACCGCTAATTTCACTAATTTACGCGAATTATTTTTTAATGATCAACCTAAAGACCGCTTGTCTCAAGAAAGCGAAGCTTTAACGAGAAAGACTAAAGACCACTTGTCTCGGGAGAGCGAAGCGATAACGAGAAAGACCAAAGACCAAAGACCAAAGACCAATAGCCAAAAGCCAACAACCAAATTGAGCATAGCGAAATCCCGAGAGCGCAGCGATTCGGGAGACTAAAGCCAAAAATAGAACCCAGAACCCAGAACCCAGAACCCAGAACCCAGAACCCAGAACCCA
>Ga0265295_1003456_pt1 | contig 22999 bp, 17 predicted proteins | sample Munlansysbiofilm_FD_192503 | JGI IMG/M metagenome (GOLD analysis project Ga0265295, IMG submission 192503) | Leachate microbial communities from a municipal landfill in Southern Ontario, Canada - Methane capture system biofilm | ecosystem: Engineered > Solid waste > Landfill > Unclassified ...
TTTTCTGTTGCACTGATCCATAAGTCGGTAGCAAAAACAGTAACTCCATATTCTTTTGCCAGGAAGATTGAAGTTAATCCTTTTCCACAGCCAAGGTCAAGTACCCTCATGCCTTCTTCAAGCTTCAAGGATTCCAACAATTCTTCAATGATCTTTATTGCGTTCGGTCCCATCATGTTCTCTTTTAAAAAAGCAGTATCATACTTGCTGGATTTTGTAAACATTGTCTTGACCTTCTTTGTTTTATCTTTTTCACACCATTTATACAGCTTGTTCTTTATATTTGCTTCTTTTTCTTGTTTTAGCAGAAAGATAAAGGAAGGTAGACGAAATAGAAAGGATAAAAATAGAAAAGATAAAAACAGAAAAAGCTTCGGAGTTGATAAAAGCAGAAGTGAATTATCATTTGCTTGTCTTCTTTTTTTATATTTGAGAAGGTCACTCTCCTTCATCTAGCGGAACAGGAACGGTTTAGTATAGTGAATGAGATTGCATAGGCTAGAGATATTCATAACTTAATCTCTTCTGGTCCTCTCGAGTCAGATCACTATTACCTCAAACAAAAAATTAGTCCTCTTGAGGAAGCGAAGCGACCGAAAAGGACACCGCCCTCCCGAGGCGGAACTCGGGTGCCGAGGCGGAACTCGGGTGAGCAAAAAAAGTGAAATAGGGTCTGAAAAGGAAAGTAAATGAGTTCTTCCCTTTCCCTGTTTTTCAATTCATGCCCTTGCTTTCATTTTGTCTATGATAATATAGTCTTTGATGGCGCTTACGGAATCGAAAGGAATCAGGAGGTAGTTGTCCTCTTTTTTGTATCTGGAAGCATCAAAGGTTGGGTTCGGGCTGACCATAAGGTCAATAATGCGCCCTCCCTTGATCTCGATTACAATATTGCTCAGTGTTCCTATTTCTGTTCCGTCGGTAGCCATCACCTGCTTATTGAAGAGGAGGTTTCTTGCAAATACTTTAGACATTCTTATCTTGTCTCCGTGCTCAGTGTTATGCGGGATTAGGTAAAGCCGGCTTTTCAGTTTAAATACATTTACTTTTTACATTTATTCAGTTTGAATCCGTATACTTTATAAACTCTTCCTTTTTAAGAGTTACTAATTTAAATTTTTACCTGTATCCCACCAATCCGGCTGTCTCGACCGGTCTCTGGCCTCCTTTAAACTGCTCCTCTATCTTCTCATAGAACTGGGCAATGTTCTCGTTAATTGTGGGCTTAACTTTCTTAAGGGCTTCTCTGAAGTGCCTCATCTCAATCGCTTCAATATCGAAGTTTTCTCTGAGAGCAAACATTACAGCCTCTCTGCATACCGCTTCTATATCCGCACCCACATATCCTTCTGTCGTATCGGCAAGGTTCTCAAGGTTCACGTCCTCTGCAAGAGGTGTATTCTGCGTATGGATTTTGAAGATCCTCAGCCTGCCTTTCCTGTCCGGCGCCCCCACATAAACAAGCCTGTCAAAGCGGCCAGGACGCAGGATTGCGGGGTCAAGCAGGTTAGGGCGGTTAGTTGCGGCAATAATTACCACATCCTTGAGTGTCTCAAGCCCGTCCATTTCGGTGAGCAGCTGGTTGAGTACCCTTTCAGAAGTCCGGCTGTCCGTGGATTCCATACCCTGCATACCGGCAATAGAGTCGATCTCATCAAAGAAGACAACACAGGGAGAGACCTGCCTCGCTTTCTTGAAGGTTTCACGAATTGCTTTTTCCGATTCTCCAAGCCACTTTGAAAACATCTCCGGCCCTTTAACGCTTATGAAATTGGCATTTGACTCTTTTGCAACAGCCTGGGCTATCAGGGTCTTTCCTGTTCCCGGAGGTCCGTAAAGCAGGATTCCTTTAGGAGCTTTTATTCCCATCTTGACAAACTTTTCCGGGTTTTTAATAGGCCACTCAACAGCTTCGATGATAGAATGCTTTGCTTCATCAAGACCTCCAACATCGCCCCAGCTGACAGAAGGCATCTCAACAAAGATCTCTCTCAGGGCTGAAGGCTCGGCTTCCATCAGTGCATCTTCGAAGTTCTTTTTGGTTACAACAATCTTCTCCAGCCTTTCAGGTGGGATTGTGTCAATTTCCAGGTCGAGGTCAGGCAGGTTTTCCCTTAGGCACCTCATTGCTGCTTCCTGCACAAGAGCCAGAAGGTCCGCACCCACAAATCCCTGCGTCCTCTCAGCCAGGGACATGAGATACAGGTTTGTCTTCTCTTTCTTTTCCCTCTCCATGGCAGCTTCATCGACTTCTATCTCAGTCCCTGTTTCAACCTCGAATTCATCCAGGGCTCCAATTTCGACTTCCGGCGCAGGCTCACCTGTCACGGACTCTTCATCTTTTTCAATCGGCATGCCCCTTGTATGGATCTGCAGAATCTCATACCTGTCTTTGGTATCCGGCACTCCTATATGGATTTCCCTGTCAAAGCGGCCAGGTCTCCTGAGTGCTGGGTCTATTGCGTCCACACGGTTGGTAGCCCCTATAACCACAACCTGTCCTCTTTCCTCCATCCCGTCAAGCAGGGTCAGGAGCTGGGCAACCACACGCCTTTCCACTTCCCCTGTCACGTTTTCCCTCTTGGGGGCAATGGAGTCGATTTCATCGATGAAGATGACTGAAGGGGCTTCCTGGGTAGCCTCCTCGAAGATCTTCCTCAGCCTTTCTTCACTTTCCCCATAGAACTTTCCTACAATCTCGGGCCCGGCAATGTAATGGAAACTTGCTCCGGACTCGTTTGCCACGGCTTTTGCAATCAGGGTCTTTCCGGTTCCCGGTGGGCCGTAGAGGATGACTCCTTTCGGAGGCTCAATGTTAAGGTGGGCAAAAAGTTCAGGGTGCTTCATGGGCATCTCTATCATTTCACGGACACGCATGATCTCGTCACCCAGGCCCCCTATATCTTCATAGGTGGTGACGCCTCTTGTTGCCTTTTCGTAGCCCTGTACCGGTTTTTTCCGGAGTTCAATGTTTGTTGTTTCGGTAATCAGGACAATTGTATTTGCAGGGTCAGTCTCGACAGCAACCAGGGGGATTACCTGGCTTGTTGTCAGGGACTCTGTCATTGGCTGAGACATTGAATTTATTATTGGAATTATGTCCCCCTTGAACACAGGTCTTTTCAGGATATGCCGTTTTATGATCTCATTTGCATGTTCTCCAAACTGAAGTTCGGGCCCTCCCTGTGTCATGCTTTCCGGAAGCGCCAGGATCAATTTTTTTGCTTCCGGGGCTTCAACCTTTTTAATTGTCACCTTCTCCCCTATGGAGACCCCGGCATTTTGCCGGATGAAATTATCAATGCGCACAATTCCCTGTTCCCAGTCCTGCCGGTCCGCTCTCCATACCTTTGCAGTGGTCTTTTTCTTCCCCCTTATCTCCACAATGTCACCGGGAGAGAGCTGAAGTTTCAGCAGAGCTGTAGGGTCAAGCCGGATAATTCCTCTTCCAAGGTCAATAGGATATGCCTTTTCAACCTTCAACTGTATTTCTTCCATGGATCATCCCGAAAATAGTTGTCTTTTTGATTATTATTCTATCTGGTAATGGTATAAAATGAAAGGATGCCGTTTTTTCCGAATTTTCCGGATCGAATACTTCTTAACTATCGTTTTCTACGGATAGTTCTTAACTATCTGTTTTCTATATTAGATTCTCTTTTTATTTTAATGCCTTTCATCCGGAAAATTTATCCTGTATGCGTTTAAGCTGGAGTGTGCCGCGTATCTGGTGTAATTTTCACTTGCTTCAAATTTCTAATATCTACACCTGTTTCTGCTTTTCCCTTCCGGGAAACATACTTTCGCCAGTTTCTGGCTTTCTGGACACCGGATTACTGGATGCTCAGGACCGGGAAATAGCTCAGTATATTTTAACACTCAAGTATTTATATTGAAATGTCCGGAAGACACGCCTCCTATATTCCCCATTTATTAAATAAGTTTACCTTTTACTCTGTTTTCTCTGGAAGGTTAATATATTTACAGCTTCTGTGTATAAAACTGTTTAACAGGGTCTGAATCAAACTTTTTGATGTTATCGTTCAGACTCTCCAGCAAAGCAACCTTAGTTTAAATTTTAGATTAAAATATTTGAATTCACACGATTCACAAATTTCAGGAATTTAAGATTATGGACCTTGAAAACGCACAGAACAGGATTATTGATTTTATCCGGGACGAGACTGGCAGAGCAGGCGTAAAAGGGGTAGTCGTTGGCATCAGCGGAGGGATTGATTCCGCCCTTACCGCAACTCTTGCCGTAAAAGCTCTCGGAAAGGACAGGGTTCTTGGCATCCACATGCCTGAGAGCAGCCTTACCCCTGCCGTTGACAGTGAGGACGCTGAAGCTCTGGCAGACTGGCTCGGGATAGAGTACAGGACAATTGACATCTCAGGCATTATCTCGGCTTTTATGGCTGCGGTCCCGGAGAGCGAATCTGCGGACAGGCTCACGAAAGGCAACCTGAAAGCAAGGACCCGGATGTCCCTTCTTTATTTCCATGCAAACCGGCTGAACCGCATGGTTATCGGGACAGGAAACAAAACCGAGATCCTTCTCGGCTACTACACGAAATACGGGGATGGAGGCGTTGACCTTGAACCTATAGGAGGGCTTTATAAAACCGGGGTATGGGAGCTTTCCAGCAGGCTGGGAATCCCGGAATCTCTCATCACCAAAAAACCGTCCGCAGGTCTATGGGCAGGCCAGACAGATGAAGCAGATCTCGGCATCTCATACGTGAAGGTTGATGAAGTTCTGAAAATGATTGAGGATGGCGTAGAACCGGAAGTAATTCTGGATAAGACAGGGATTTCTGCAGATCAGCTTAACTCTGTCACCAGGCGCATTGAGAGAAATGAACACAAAAGAAAAGCTCCCCCGGTGCCGGAACTCTATTGAATTTACTGGTCAACTCCATTGAATTTGCTGGTTAACTCCATTGAACTGACTTGTTAACTTCATTGGATTCGCCTGTTAACTTTATTGAATTCACCGGTTAGCTCCATTGAATTTACCTGCTATCTATGTCGAATTTGCCGGAATAGCTGTGTTGAATATACTGGACTGACTTTACCAGATCCGCGGGATTGAAGATAAAAAATAATCGAAAAAGGAACTTTCTCCTCTTATCGAGCAGGATTTATCGAGCAGGATTTATCGAGCAGGATTAAGTCTCATGTCTCTGCGCTCTTCTCTTACAAGCGGCTTTGCGAGGTGCCTCCTGGCGCAAGGGGGTACTTCATAGAGGCCGGGGTCAAGGTCCCTGTCCCCTTCAAATCTGACTTTTGAAGGGGAATCCGTTCCACATTTTTTGCAGCGGAACCCCTGCCCTTTGCCTGAGGATTTCATGTGTTTTCCGCATTCAGGGCATATGGGGTTTTCTTCCCTGTACACCGGGGCAAGAGATTTGATTTCGATTTTTTCAATATTAAGGGTCCCGGAAGTGACACTTCCTGAGAGACAGATAAGATCTCCGGGGACGAGTTTTCTTATAAGCGACCTGAAATTCTTTGTCGGTTCGAAGGCTGCACAATCAATTTCTGCTCCCTCCCTGTCCCGGACTGCAAAAATGACATGTCCACCTTCAAGGGTTTTCGGGGCTGCCGAAACCGTGCCTTCAAGCCTGTAGGAGTGCATATCCCTGGTCTCAGCGATATTCTGAGCCGGAAGGAGGTGCATGTCAGTTCCCTGGTTAGTCCTGTACACGGCAAAGCGCTCGACAGGCTCAGCCCGGATGAGAGATGCAGCTTTATTTACTATCTCAGGGCTTTCTCCTCTTATCCCGAACAAAACCGGGTCTGCTGAATGGGGAACACAGACTACTAGCCTGTTTGTAAGGTCCACGGTATCCCATGTTTCGGGATATGTTTCCTTATCAGCTTCAAAAAAACTTTTTTTATCCACTTCACGCGGAGTTCCCCATCTATCTTTCTGCCTGTACGCCAGATGCTCAAAAGTGAAGTCCAACCCATCCTGATCGAGCATTGCCCCGCAGGCTGCAAGTGCACCTATAAGTCCTCTCCCGTTTTTGAATCCCTTTGAGGCGATCCCGAGTATGGAGATAAGGTCTTTTGCTTTTTTTATTTCAATTACGTCTCTTACAGCCTCTTCCAGAAAACGCATGAGTACAGGCCTGAGCCTTCCGTAATCTTTATCCTGAATAAATACCGCACCCGGGTTGGTCTTCTCGCACTCCATGCGTGCAAGTTCTTCTATTCTGGATGTTACATGTGCGATTACCTTTTCAGGACAGTCGGTTTTAAGTTTCAGGGCTACTGCTGCATTTCCCCTTGTTTTATAAGGGATTGTAGGGTTCAGGCGCACGAGGAGAGGCAGGGTTTCTATATTTCCGTATTCCTGAAGTTCCTCAAGCAGCAGGGCTCCCAGATATGTGGTGCACATGCCTTCGTTTGAGTCCGTATCGTCGATTCCGATGATCATTTTTTTCCTTATCCAGTTTTCTCCCTTAATATTTCTGCAATTGCGGTCAGGGGAAACCAGCATTTTCGGGATTCTCCGGCTTGTTTTCCCCATCTACTCGCTGACAATGTTGGAGAAATATATATATAGATGTTCAAACAGAAATTAATAGCGGAATGACAAAAGAGGTTCTCATACATCAAATTATTGATGTATTGGCACGTGCGGGTTTTGCACTCTCTGACCGCTGTAATATACGCCCGAGGAGCTTTGACGTTGCCGCACGAAAAGATGATACACTATTACTTTGCAAGGTTTTATTTAATATTGACGGCCTGAACGAAGAAACAGCAAGGGAGATGAAATATCTTGCTGAGTATCTGGGAGGTTCCGCTATCGTGGTCGGAGCCAAGACAAGGGACCAGATGCTTGAAGACAGCGTTGTCTACATGCGCTATGATATCCTTGCCCTCAGCGTCCAGACCCTGTATGATTACTTTGTTGAAAATATCAGACCTCTGGTATCGGCAGCACCTGGAGGGCTTTATGTCTCAATAGAGGGAGACCTCCTTAAGAAGGCAAGAACCACCCAGTCCATGTCCCTCGGGACTCTGGCTTCTATGGTGGGGGTTTCAAGAAGAACTATCAGCAAGTATGAAGAAGAAGGCATGGACGCGTCCATTGACGTCGTGCTCCATCTTGAGGACATTTTCGGGGTAGAGCTGGCAAAACCCATAGATATCCTGAAGTCCTGCGGGAGCAGAAAGCCGAGGAAAAAAGCAGAGCCTGAAAAGGAGGAGCCAAAGGGGAAACCCGGAACGCTTTTGCCCGAAGACCTTATCTTGAATACAATTTCAATGCTGGGGTATGATGTGCTCCCTACAGCTCAGGCACCTTTCAAAGCCATCTCCAGGGATAAGTCTTCGGTTATCCTTACAGGTGTGAGCGAATTCAATACAACCGTAATCAAGAGGGCTCACCTTATGAGCAGCATTTCCTGCATTACGGAAACACAGTCCGTGTTCATAATTAACGGGCGTTCCAAACTGAAATCCGTTGAAAATACGGTGCTTATAGAAAAGAAAGAACTAGACACTATAAGTGATTCTCAGGAACTCCTCGATTTTATAGAGGAACGCAAGGATACTCATGAGGCATAAACTGCTTCTTTTTCCTGAGGTTCGGAGAGGACCCTGAGACAAACTATTTTTCTCTTCCTCTGGATTTACTTCCGTTTTTAAGGGTGCGGTAAAGCTCCAAAAACCTAATATATCACTGTTTCAATCTAAATCCCTCAATGACGGTAAAGATTGCAGTGCTGGTCTCTGGACGGGGTTCAAATCTCCAGGCGATCATAGATAGCATTGAAAAGGGCTACATAAAAAACGCGGCAGTTAATGTAGTTATCTCCAACAAAGCCGATGCTTATGCGCTCGAACGTGCAAAAAACCACGGTATCAGTGCTGTCTTTCTTGACTCCAGAGGGCGGGACAGAGCTGAATATGACAGGGAAATCCTGAAAGTGCTCAGACAGTATGATACTGACCTCCTTTTGCTTGCAGGCTATTTCCGGCTTCTGGGAAGCGAGATTATTAATGCATACCGGAACAGGATACTGAACATCCATCCCTCTCTTCTCCCGGCTTTCAAAGGGCTTCATGCCCAGAAACAGGCTTTTGAATACGGGGTAAAGGTTGCCGGCTGCACTGTTCATTTTGTAGACGAAGGTCTCGATTCAGGTCCGATTATTATCCAGAGTTGCGTGCCTGTGCTCACGGGAGATACCGAAGAGACCCTTACTGACAGGATTCTTGAGCAGGAGCATATTATCTATCCCGAAGCTGTCAGGCTTTTTGTCGAGGGGAAACTTAAAGTTGAGGGCAGGAACGTAACAGCCCCTGATTAAGTCCTTTGAACAGGAAGATAAAGGAACCCGGGATTTCATCAGTTTTATCGTGAGGTGCAAGACTGGAGAGAATCAGACCCTGAGCTGGAGTAAAGTTTTCCGGAAAACATAGTTCCATATAGCAATTTCAGCTTCGCAGGTGAGAAAACCTCTTTCAAAAAAAGAAGGCGCACCAAAACGGAACAGATTTTACCCATTAGTATCTTCATTAGTGTATTCATCCGCTGGTATCTTCATCAATACCCTGATGGTTATAAGTACATGAAATTATATTACTCACGCGAAATTGCCCCTTCAACCGAAAGCTTTCAATATTACATAATTTCCTGAGTCTAAAGATTACTCAGAAAATTTTTCATTAACCTTTAAATGAGTCTGAATGAGATCCCTTATCTCAGTATAAAGTTCATTTCAATCAGAGCTCCTTTAATCAGAGCTCTTTTAAATCCGGAGGGTTGTAAAACCTCCTGATAAATCTGCCTATGAAGAAATTCAATTAACTCTATCAAGAAACCCTTAAAACAAGTTTTAAATGCATGAGTTATAAGGTGACAGTGATGTCTTATATTGAAAAAATTGACCCGGAATTGTTCGAGGCTATCAAAAATGAAGCCGATCGTCAGGAACACAAGCTGAACCTGATCGCATCAGAAAACTATGCGAGCAGGGCTGTTATGGAAGCCCAGGGCTCTATTATGACCAACAAGTATGCCGAAGGATATTCCGGTAAACGCTATTACGGAGGCTGCGATTTCGTTGACGTTGCCGAAAATCTCGCCATTGCAAGGGCAAAGGAACTTTTCGGGGCAAAGTATGTAAACGTCCAGCCTCACTCAGGTTCAGGTGCCAACATGGCTGTTTATTTCTCTGTGCTGCAGCCGGGGGATACTATCCTGTCCATGGACCTCTCTCACGGCGGACACCTTTCTCACGGCAGCCCTGTAAGTTTCTCAGGAAAACTCTATAACATCGTGCCCTATGGGGTCAGCAAAGAGACCGAAGCCCTGGATTACGATGAGCTCCTTAAACTGGCAAAAGAATGCAAGCCCAGGATGATAGTATGCGGAGCTTCAGCCTATCCCCGTGTGATTGATTTTAAAAGGTTCAGGGAAATTGCTGATGAGGTCGGAGCTTACCTCCTTGCAGATATTGCACACATCGCAGGACTTGTAGTTGCAGGCGTACACCCGAGCCCTGTTCCTTATGCGGATTTTGTTACCACAACCACCCACAAGACCCTGCGCGGTCCCAGGGGCGGAATGATTATCTCGAAGACTGAAGAGCTTGCAATAGGCGTGAACAAAGCGGTTTTCCCGGGTATCCAGGGCGGCCCCCTCATGCATATCATAGCTGCAAAAGCTGTTGCCTTCAAAGAAGCCATGAGCGAAGAGTTCAGGCAGGACCAGGATCAGACCGTAAAGAACGCAAAGGTCCTGTGTTCATGTCTGAAGCAGAAAGGTTTTGATATTGTTTCAGGCGGCACCGACAACCACCTTATGCTTGTAAATCTCAATAATATGAATATTACAGGAAAGGACGCTGAAGCTGCACTGAGCAAAGCCGGGATCATCGCCAACAAAAACACAGTTCCTTTCGAGACCCGCAGCCCATTCGTAACCAGCGGGGTAAGGCTCGGGACCCCTTCCTGCACCACAAGGGGCATGAAAGAAAAGGAAATGGAACTGGTTGCAGACTACATCGAGGCTGCAATAAAGAATTCGGAAAACGATGCTCTTCTGTCGGAAATCAATATTAAGGTAAGGGATCTCTGTTCAAAGTTCCCTGTTTACGAATAATTGAGGAGATAGGGGGTTTACCATTTGTTAGATGAAAGCTATGAGTCACGTATCATAGATGGAAAAGTCCTTGCACAGCAGGTCGAAGAAGAGGTAAGGTCAGGAGTAGAAGACCTTGAAAGCAACAGGGGAATTACTCCCGGGCTTGCCACCATCCTTGTAGGGGATGACCCTGCATCAAAGATGTATGTCCGCCTGAAGCACAGAGCCTGTGAGCGTGTGGGCATAAGAGCAGAAGACTTCCTTCTTCCTGCAGATTCTACCCAGGAAGAACTTCTTGCCCTGATCGATTCCCTTAACAATAACAAGGATGTGCACGGCATCCTGCTTCAGCTGCCTTTGCCAGAGCATTTCTCTCCGCAGGAAGCAATGGAAGCCATATCTCCTGCAAAGGATGCAGACGGTTTTCATCCCTATAATATGGGAAAACTCATGATAGGGGATGAAGGGCTTGTCCCATGTACTCCGCACGGGGTAATCAGGGCACTCGAAGAGTATAATGTGCCTGTCAAGGGGAAAAATGCGGTTATTGTCGGACACAGCAATGTTGTGGGAAAACCAATGGCAGCAATGCTTCTTAATAGAAATGCAAGCGTTTCTGTCTGCCACATCTTCACCGATGACCTGAAGAAATACACCCTTGGTGCCGATATCCTTGTTGTTGCAGCAGGAGTCAAACACCTTATTAAAGCCGACATGGTTAAGGAAGGGGCTGTAATTTTCGATGTGGGAATCACCAAAGAAGAGGACGGTGTATACGGGGACGTGGATTTCGAAAATGTAATCAAAAAAGCTTCCCTTATCACTCCCGTCCCTGGCGGTGTAGGACCCCTGACAGTTGCCATGCTTATGAAGCACGTACTTATGTGTGCTGAGAAAAGCCTTTAATTTTTTAATTTAAGGCTTTTCCTTTTATGATGAAAAGAGCCGGTTCAATTTTCCGGAAAAAACAAGTAAGTTTGTTTTTTGATTGCATCGAACTGGAGCCAAATTTTATTTTTTCTTAGTCTGTCAGCCCGGGTTATTCTTTTCATATTTTATAAATGCTTTTTATTATTCTGAAATTGACTTTTCCTTATTGTGATAAACTAATTTTACACATCAATATTTTTATCTATCATTGAAGCTTATTTTATTAACATTCCTGTTCGCCATTAATAAACAATCAAAATTATTGATGAAAACTTAAATAAATAGTCTGGCTCTCATAAAGTTTCCAGGCGTTAAACTGGTGTTTATAATCCCTAAACAAATATACCTGATATATTGACAGTATGGATACCTGATATAGTGACAGTTACTGTTCCCACAGGCAGTCTTCACTGTTTCCATATTGTTCCTCTAACCCGAAACAAAATCTCCAGATCCCTCAGTTTCCACATATATGGTTTTCAGGAATTCTGAATTCCTTTATTCTCAAGCTTAACCAAATATAAGTTCCATTTCCCTTTCAGATCCCCCAGTGCCCGTTTCGCAGCCGGAATTTTTTTTCTTGCTTGCAGAAAGTCTTTCAGATGGCGGAGTGGAAGGCTTTCAGCAATATCCACGGACGAGTATTGTCATATTTATCAGCGCTGTTGCGCTACTGATTTAGTATCTATATAACCTGGTTGTCAAAAATGGTAATTAATACTGATATTTGCGGTATAAAAGTAGGAGACCAGTATCCTGCACATGTAATGGGTATTATTAATCTGAGCCCTGAGTCTTTTTACAATGGTTCAATTATAAGTCCTGACTCTACACTTGAGACCGCCCAAAAAATGGTTGAAGACGGAGCAACTTTCCTGGACATAGGTGCCCGGTCAACATGGCGCTTTTCAGAACCTATTAGCAGAAAAGAAGAACTTGACCGCTTACTTCCCGTGCTTGAAGCTCTGGAAGGCAATGTGGACGCTGTGGTCTCAGTTGATACCATGTTTTCCGAAATAGCAGAGGAAGTTCTTAAAAGAGGGGCACAGGTCATAAACGATGTTTCCGGCTTTACGGCGGATCCCAGGATGATGGAAGTGGTGGCAGACAACGGCTGTCCGGCTGTGGTTATGGCTTCCAAAAAAGCCCCCGGAGACCTCCTGGGCATGGATGCCATTATTGAAGCCCTTGATTCCATTATACAGGCTGCTGAGTCCAGGGGCATAGCGTCTGAAAGCCTCATCCTTGACCCTGCGATAGGAAGATGGATGGACGAGAAGCAGCCCATGTACGACTTTGAGACTTTGGACGATTTCGAGCGCCTTAAGATCTTTGAAAAACCTCTGCTTGCAGCCCTTTCAAGAAAATCCTTCATAGGTGAAGTCCTTGGAAAGCCGGCAGATGAAAGGCTCTATGGCAGCCTGGCTGCAGCGGCGATTGCTGTCTATAAAGGCGCACATATTATCCGTACACACGATGTACCTGCAACTTCTGACGTTGTCAGGCTTTCAGGAGCCCTGAGGAGCCGCACAAGTGTTGTAAAGGAAGGCAGGTATGAAGTTTCGGTGCTTGAAGTGAAAACCCCGCAGGACGCGGGCATTGCAATGAGAAATATCGGAGCCACAAGAGTCGGTTCACAGGTTATGCAGGGAAAAAGCGTTCATCTTGTTTTAAAAATAAGGAACCTTACAACCACGGAAGCTCTGATAATTAAACAGGAGATGCTTGCAAGGGGAGGAGATGCAGCCCTCGCCAGGGATGCTGTTTCCCATGAAACGGAAGCTACCGATGTTCTTGTTATGGGAACCCTGCTGCAATTTGAGCGTCTTGCACGTAAACTGGATGGGCAGGCCCGTTCTTTGCCGCTTATCGCCGAGATGATTCGCGAATGCATATCTAATCGGACTAACCTGGAATACAGATATTTGAGGTAATTATGATCATAACTTCAGCAAAACCCTTTGAAGAAATCCTGGACATGTTAAAAGACGAAGATAATATTTTTATTGTCGGATGCAACGTGTGCGCTGCAAAACTGAAGACAGGAGGAGAACCTGAAGTCCGGGAGATGTGCAGAAAACTTGAAGAGAGCGGAAAGCATGTGGTGGGCTGGTCTCTCCCGACCGCTGCTTGCAGCATACGTTCTTATGATTCTCTTGTCGAAAAAAGCGAGAAAATAAATGACGCAAGCTGTGTTCTTGTTATGGGCTGCGGTAGTGGAGTTTCTGCTGTTGCGACTGTTGTGGACCTGCCTATATACGGTTCAAACAACACGCTTTCGCTTGGCGGCTCCAGTGGAGGAAAATTGCTTTCTGACCAGTGTGTTATGTGCGGGGACTGTACTATAAGTCAGTACGGGGGGCTCTGTCCGAAATCTCAGTGCCCCAAAGCCCTTCTCAACGGACCCTGCGGAGGGTCTGTGGAAGGGATGTGTGAGGTCAACAGGGATAAAGACTGTGTCTGGTATCTTATTTATGATCGTCTGAATAAAATAAACAGGCTGGATCTTCTTTATGTCACCCATGCTCCCCAGGAACATGGGACTAAATAATTTAATTAACTTTTCGACTCAGTTGCAAATATAGTGATTTTTAATTTTATCTCATCATGAGACTCTGGAACTGAGTCGCAATTTTCATAAATTATACCACTTTTTATATAATAAGGGGCTTGATTTCTTTACGTCCTTATGCTCCACAGGAGCATGGATTTAAATAATTTCATACCTAATATTCTTATTTAATGCTTTTTAATTTTCGTGAAAAACTGAATTCCAGAAAATTTCTGGTTACTGCTGAAGTTTCTCCTCCCAAGGGTACAAGATTCTCAGCTTCTCTGGAAGATGCCAGCCAGTTAAAAGGTATTGCAGATGCTCTTAATGTTACGGATAATCAGTGTTCAATTATGCACATGAGTTCTCTGGCTTTTAGCAAGCTTCTGCTTGATGAAGGGCATGAGCCTATCATGCAGCTTACCTGCCGGGACAGGAACAGAATAGGGCTCCAATCTGACCTTCTGGGAGCATATGCGCTTGGAATAAGAAACATCTGCCTTATGACCGGAGACTATCCTACCTGTGGAGACCATCCGGGCTCGAAGCCTGTTTATGACGTTGACTCCGTGCAGCTCATAGAACTCGTGAGAAAACTCGACACGGGCGTCGATTTTGCAGGAAACAAACTGGACGGGGGGACCTCATTTTGTGCGGGAGCAGTTTCGGGAATAGACCCTGAAAAGACAATGCAGCTGATAAAGCTCCAGAAAAAGGTTAAATGCGGGGCGGATTTTATCCAGACGCAGGCTGTATACGATATAGGTATGTTCGAGGAGTTTATGGACGCAGTAAACTATCTTGAGGTGCCTGTAATTGCAGGTCTGATTCCTCTCAAGTCTCTGGGTATGGCTGAATTTATGAATAAAAACATCTCAGGGATTCACGTGCCCGAAGAAATTATGCTTCGAATGAAAGATGCATCATCCCCTATGGAAGAAGGGCTTTTGATAGCTTCCGAAACCATAAAGGAGCTGACAAAACTTTCGCGGGGAATTCACGTTATGCCAATAGGGTCCCATAGAAACACAGCAAGATTGCTTTCTCTGGCGGGAATTTCTCAGAAGTGATTAATTCAGAAAAACCGGCAAATAAAAACAGTAAAGTTAGCTGGCACTCTTTTTATGTTTATTTATTACCTGATATCTTTTTTTCTCCTTTTTTTGGCAGGCTGGTGTAACTGCATCAGATCGAACAGGAAAACAGTTCTGATTCCAGATATCCTCAGGTCCTGCTCGAATCCGATATTCCCCGGACATATCTATATTTCAAAGCTTTTTTATCCTTCGAAGGAGTATCCAAACCTTTGGATACATTTATCAATATCTTCCGGTATTTTACGGTTTAATTCTATTCATATTGGTTTTATTTTTTTCTAAAACCGAGACTAACCACAGTTTTTAAGGCATGAAAATGAGTCCAGAAATCACTTCCGTCCAGATGTTCGGGATTAAGACCCCTATAATTAAATCAGGGGACGACATCGTACAGATTCTTGAAGCTTCACTTCAGGAAGCATGTCTTGTCCCGGTTGATGGGGATATTTTTGTACTGGCTGAGTCTGCTATTGGTACGGCAGAAAACAGGATTGTCAATCTTGCCAGCATTACCCCCGGAAAAAAGGCTCTGTTCCTCGGAGAAAAGTATGGGATAGATCCCAGGGAAATGGAGCTTGTGCTTCAGGAATGTGACGAGCTCTTCGGGGGTGTTCCTGGAGCCGCACTTACCATCACAAAAGGTATTCTCTCTCCCAATGCCGGAATAGACGCCTCGAATGCTCCTGATGGTCATGTGGTCCTGCTCCCCAGAGACCCGAGAAAAAGTTCCGAGAACATACGGAAAAGGCTTGAGAAGCGTTACTCCTGCAGGCTGGGAGTAATTATAGGAGATAGCAGGACACAGCCCCTGCGGCTTGGCTGCACAGGAATTGCACTTGGAGTTTCCGGTTTTATACCTGTTGAGGACGCGAGGGGCAGTTTTGATATTTACGGAAAGCCTCTCCGCCTTACTTACAAAGCAGCGGCAGACAACCTTGTTTCTGCTGCAGAAATCCTGATGGGAGAAGCCGGAGAAAGAGTCCCCTGTGTGCTTATCCGTGGAGCTCCTGTAAAAATGGTTGACGAATCTCCTGAGATGCCCACGATCTCTATGGAAGGGTGTATGTATTTCGGCAACATTATTAAATGTCGAAAAGAAGACAGCGAGAAAGGAGATCAATAACGAGCTGCTATGTCTCCCTTTTCGGAATAACTTTAAATACAGGCTCGAAGGACTTAGATAAGCATTATATATGCTCGAAGATAATATATACAAATCGAGCCCCTACCCTGTATCTGGTAATTTACTTTATATACCTCTATATTCAGGATTGGGTTTCGGTAGCTGTGCCGTACGGACGCATGTATACGATCCCTTCGTGCGCTGACCGGAGTAGATAAGCTAAGAACAGAAAAAGTCTCAGACGTTTCAAGTATTGCAGGTGATTTTATGAAACCGATGTTATTGGACTTTTCCGCAACATGGTGTGGACCTTGCAGAATGCAAAAACCTATTCTTGAAGAGCTCGAGAAAAAGTACGGGGATAAAGTTGAGTTTAAAGTTGTCGATGTGGATGAAAACCAGGAGCTTGCCTCAAAGTACGGCATACACGCTGTCCCGACCCTGATCATTCAGAAGGATGGGACTGAAGTGAAGCGTTTTATGGGTGTGACTCAGGGCAGTGTACTGGCTGCTGAACTCGATAAGCTTCTCTGACCCTTTATTCTTCTGAAAAAGCTGCCCTGGTTCGGGGAACCTGAGGGCGCCAAACTTTTTCCCGATTTCTTTTTAGGATACTCTTTTGAAGTACTCATAGACGGGAGTTTCTATCTTCGGAATTTTTCTGGGGTTTCCTTACTGTAATTTATCGTAACACTCTTCTAAAATTCTCTCTACATGACTGAATTCTATAACTTTTTTCTAAATCCTGATTGGGGTTTAATATTTGTTTCTTTCAGTAAAACCTCAGTTAAACTTCAAGCTAAAAACAGGAAATCTAAACTTTACAGTCTGAATAATTCAAATAGTATCCTAAAATTTTTTTATTACGAAAAGAGGCGAAAACTGCCAGAACAGTTAAATATTTGCCTGGAAAAAAAGGGTTTAATCATTTTTAAGGCATTTTAATACTTTTTTCTGAACTATTATAAGGATGTATCTACTGATAGACTATCTAAATAATGTTAGTGCAATGAGATAACTATTTATAATAAGTATAAGTACTTTCTAATAAAGTAAAAACACAAAATAACTTAAAACCTGGATTAATTAAAAACATAAAATGACTTAAAAAATAGTTCAACTTGATACCTGGAATAACTTAAAAAAGTTCAGCTTGATACCTGGAATAACTTAAAATCAAAATAACTTAAAATCAAAATAACTTAAAATCAAAATAACTTAAAATCAAAATAACTTAAAATCAAAATAACTTAAAAAAAATAACTTAAATAAAAATAACTTAAAATATTTTTAGAGTGGGGGAAAAAACATGAGAATAAGAGTGGTTAGTTCAAGGGAAGAAATTTTTACACTTAATCCGAATGAGCGTATTGTTCACCTGGCTTTCAGGCCGTCTAATAAGGACATCTTCGGACTGGTTGAAACCTGCCCGAAGATTGAGGTAATCCAGTTACCCAAATCCTATATGCGGACGGTTTCAAAGTCCATAGAGATGTTCCTTCAGATGCAGAGGATCCAGCTCCTTGAAGGGGATGTCTGGGGACACAGGAAAGATATAAACGAATACTATGCAATTCCGTCTTCAGTGATCGATAAGATAAAAGAAATGAAGAATGAAGGAAAATCCATTGAGGAAATTGAGAAAAAGGTTGCAAGGGAAAGTAAACTGAACCCTGAAATGGTCGCTTATATACTTAACAAGGAAGTTTCTAGCTGATTCCGTGCATTTAATTTTTCCTGGCTGGAGATTGGATTATAGAGATAATCGGTTCCACAAACTTTAACGATTCCACAATTATTATCTAATCTCCAGTTTAATTTTTTAAGCTAATTGGAAAACGACCTAAGTGGGATCACTCAGCTGCTTTTCTGAATCGGATCTTTTTTGCAGATTCCGTTCCTGGCATTCATATAGGACTTCATTGCAATTTCCATACTGCCTTTCATTTCAATAATACTCATATCATAAGTCCGGGCATAATTTAAGACATTTTTATCAAATTCGCTTCCCATAGAAATCTCATTACTTATTTTGACAACCTTTCTATAATGTCTTTTCAAAAAGCTTACATTGAAGTCAGAAGTGTCACTGGGTTCCATTCTCATTTCTTTCCAGCTGGAAGCCCACATAGGTGTCAGGTATATCATACCTGTACCGTTTCCACTCTGCATAACCTCAGCATAATTATCGTTGCCTCCAAGAGCTACGCTGATACAGTCATCTACAATATTTCCTTTTTCATCTTCGAGGAAATACAGAGGGCAATTAAAATCTTTGAACTCAACTTCCAGGCCCCTTAACGGGCGTCCGCAGTTCCCATAAAATATAAGAATTCCATCTGAATATTCTACCATTTCCTTCATATTTCGGTAGATTTCAGACTTTAAAAGGTCACAATCTGCATGCAGGCCAAGTTTCAGAATGTTTACAATTACAGTCGTTTTTTCTTTGTTCTTTTCTTTACACTTTCCTGTTATATTAGGTATTATCTTAAAAAAGGGAAATTTCAACAAAAGTCTAATAAGGTTCATGGATAGAGAGTTATTTGCCTCTTTTAAAAAAATAGGTATCCTGTCCAGAGAAAGAATTCTGGGCTGACAATTTCTTGACTTAAGCTTTCGAACAAGCATGAAACTTTGCCTGCTTTCAATTACGATTAATTGATTTAAGTCATGGTCTTTTGAGAGGACATACACCAGTTCGTCTTCAAGCATTTCACAGGCAATTATGCTGAGTACAGACATCCTCTCACCATTCGTTTATAAATACAAAATCTATTCAACCTTTTGATTTTTCCTAAAGTTCCGCTTTGAGTTCGTTATAGCAATCTTCAAAAATTTTCTGATTGCCGTCATCAAATTCCAGGATTTCGAAATCAAATAACTCTGCAAATTCTTGAATAGAAGCATCGAAGTTTTCAGTGTATTCAAGACCGGTATTAATCTTAGCAACTCTTTTGTAACCGATCATCTCATGGGTTTTTTTCATTAATTGCAATGCTTTAGAGGGGTCTTTGTTTAGCTTATTCAGGTCAAGCAGTTCCCTCCAGCCCTTGCTGTACATGGGGGTAAAAAGATATGTTCCAGCGTCACTGACACTTTTAAGTATCCTTAGATAGTTATTAACTCCTCCCACAGTAGCTCCTATACAGTCATCTACAATCCTGTGATCCTTGTCTTTAAGAATACGGACCGGACATGAGGTTGAACTGCGCTCGAAATCTTTTTCAACATCTCCCAGCACATTCCCACACAATCCGTAAAAGAGCAAAATTCCCGAAGAAAAAGGAGCAAGAGTCTTTATAGTCTCATATACCTTGATTTTCAATTCTTTAGGACTTCTATGAAGACCCAGTTCCATCAGATGAATCATAACTGTGTAGTTTTTGCATTCACTTCTGATTTCTGCAAGTGAGGAAATATCTTCCAGAGAGAGCACTTTATACCGGAGGTTTACTTTATCCAGTTTTTCTACGAATTCCCGGATATTTTTGCTGTCAACTATAATGATCTCATCAATGGAAGAGTCATTTTCAAGAATCCAGATAATTTCGTCCTGCATTATCTTGCATGAAATAATACTCATACTGGGCATTGGGTCGTCCTCTTAAGAACTTATTCAGAAAACCTGATTTTTTTCAAGCAGTAGATTGATTATATTAGGGTAATATACTTACTTGCATATAAGTAAGTAGTGGTTGGGAAAAAAATCAGTCCTTCCACCCAAGGTCGGATTTAATTAGAGAAATGGATCTCACGAGTGTTTTTCTCCCTTTAATGCTGGATAGTTGCCTGGCACCCATTAAGGCTTCAACTACTAATTCTGCACGTGCTTCTACAGAATCAGAAAAACTAAATTCTCCCTGTTGCAGACCGGCTTTAAGAACTCCAGAAATCCAGGTCAAGATATCATCCAGCAGTAACAGATTCTGCTTTTTAACTTTCTCAGGAAGTTCTTTAAAATCGAGAATCACAGAGCCTGGAGGGCAGATACTTTTGCCTTCATCAAACTCCTTCAACGCATAATCAAAATAGTATTGAAGTTGCTCACGGGCTGAGCCTCCAGATTCAACTATTTGTGCAATATTTTCAGCTAATTTCTTTCTGCTGTCTTCAAGCAGGGCTGCAACCAGATCTTCTTTTTTGGGATAGTAATTGTGAATTGCGGCATTTTTTATTCCCAATTTCTGAGAGATATCTCTATAACTGAATCCATTATAACCTCTGCATTGCAGAAAATTCCTTGCGTAATAGAGTATCTGTTGATTGGTCTGGTTTATATCTTTCATAACAGCACACTTACTTATTAGTAAGTAATAAATGGATGTGCAATCATATAAATGTTAGTTTCTCGAGCTGAATATTTATTAATTTGTCCACGAATTTGAAAGTGCTTCAGCTTGCTTCAGTACTAATTCAATAGCTTCCGGTGCCTTGTCCGGTGGATATTTATAACGTTGCAATGTACGGCGAACAAGAATACGCAATCTAGCTCTTACACTTTCACGTACCTGCCAATCCACCGTAGTGGATTTACGCAGTTTCTCGGTAATTTCTACAGCGATCTTTTTGAGAATTTCATCACCTAACTCACGAACTGCGCTTTCGTTATTCGCTAAGGCGTCATAAAAAGCCACTTCATCCGGTTGCAGGCCAAGTTCGTCATTGCGTTTGAGTGCTTCTTGAAACTCTTTAGCCATTTGAATCAGTTCTTCAATCACCTGGGCAGTCTCAATGGCACGGTTGTTGTACTTACGCAGGGTTTCTTCCAAACGATCGCTGTACTTCTTCTCCTGCACCACGTTATTACTGGTTTTCGATTTTATGTTGTCTTTCAGCAATTTTTCCAGCAGCTCCACTGCCAGATTACGGTAAGGCATCTGCCTGACATCTTCTAAAAACTCATCCGACAGCAGGCCAATATCAGGTTTCTCTAACCCTGCCAGCTGGAACACATCGACAACACCTTCGGCAATCACGGCATTATCCAGAATCTGCTTGAGAGCCGAGTTCATCTCTTCCTGGGTGCGCTTTTTATCGACGTATGTGAATTTACTGATGGCGGCTTTAATGGCTGAAAAGAAAGCGATCTCTGCACGCAGTTCTTTTGCTTCGTCCAGGGTGCCGCACAATGAATATGCTTTGTTAATCGCCAGCACTGCATCTAAAAAGCGTTTTTTACCGTCATCAAGCCCCAATATATGGTTTGATGCTGGCACCAGCAGTTTGTAAGCTTGGTCTACAAATTCACTGTAATCAAAACCATGGAAAAGCCCATGTACGACATCCATTTTTTCCAGCAATACCGAAAACGCTTCTTCGGCGCGTAGCGTGGGCTCGCCTCTCCCTCTGGCATCGGTATAGGTTTTCAGTGCTTGCTTTAATTCATTGGCAATGCCGATGTAATCCACTACCAGGCCGCCAGGCTTGTTTTTAAATACCCGGTTTACCCGTGCAATGGCCTGCATCAGGTTGTGGCCTTTCATCGGTTTGTCAATATACATGGTATGACAGCAGGGTACATCAAAACCTGTGAGCCACATATCCCGCACAATCACCAGCTTGAGAGGGTCATTATTATCTTTAAAGCGTTTTTCCAATCTTTTTCTGGTCTGCTTGTTGTAGATATGTGGCTGTAACAACTCACGATCGGATGCCGAGCCTGTCATCACAATTTTGATTGCGCCTTTGCTGGGGTCGGTATCATGCCAATCAGGGCGCAATTCCACAATGGCATCATATAAATGCACGCAAATCTCCCGGCTCATGGCCACAATCATGGCTTTGCCATCTATCGACTCAGTGCGTGCTTCAAAGTGTCCCACCAGATCGGAAGCTACCTGCCGAATGCGCGGTTCAGCCCCTACCAGTTTTTCTAAGCGGCTCCATTCCCCTTTAGTTTTCTCGCGGTTAGACGCGTCTTCTTCGTCTTCCACGATGTCTTCAACCTGATCGGACAACCTTTCAATTTCGGCATGATTTAAATCGAGCTTTGCCAGGCGGGACTCGTAATAAATGGCTACGGTTGCACCATCGTCAACTGCATCCTGGATGTCGTAAATAGAAACATAATCACCAAATACCGAGCGTGTGTCTTTGTCTTCAAGGGCAATCGGTGTACCTGTAAAACCAATAAATGAGGCATTGGGCAGGGCATCACGCATGTACTGGGAAAAGCCGAATACCAGTTTGTTACCTGTAACATTGCCGTCTTTATTTTTTACTTTTATAAAGCGGCCTTTATGGCCATACTGGCTGCGGTGTGCCTCATCGGAAATAACCACAATATTGTGGCGGCCGTTTAAGATCGGGTGGGCACCTTCGTCCTCAAAGGGTGAAAACTTTTGTACCGTAGTAAAAATAATGCCGCCTGATTCCCGCTCAGATAACAACTGGCGCAGTTCATCCCGGTCGTTGGCCTGCACCGGTGTTTGCTTAAACAGCTCGTGCGCATTGGAGAATGTTTGGAACAGCTGGCCGTCCAGGTCGTTGCGATCCGTCACCACCAGCAGGGTCGGGTTATTCATTTCCGGCTGCTGCAACAGCTTCCCGGCATAACAACACATAGAAATACTCTTACCCGAGCCCTGAGTATGCCACACCACACCAGCCTTTTTGCTGCCGGGCACCACCTCATCCCCGTATTTTGCGCGCTTTTCTGCCACACCTTTCGGGTCCTGTGCAGCAATAATCGTGGCTTTTACTGCTTCTCGCACAGCATGGAACTGGTGATAACCGGCTATTTTTTTGATGATTGCTCCACCGTCGTTTTCAAAAAGCACAAAAAAGCGGATGTAATCAAGCAACATCTCGCGGTCGAAAAAACCCCGCACCAGGGTTTCCAGCTGCCATTCCAGCAGTGGCTTATCATCTTCATTTTTTACAGCACGCCAGGGTGAAAAGCGCTCCTTGTTTGCCGTCAGCGCACCAATCCGGGCGTTATAACCATCACTTACAACCAGTGCTTCATTAAAAACAAAGAGGTCGCTGATTTCATCTTTGTAGGTTTGCAGCTGATTAAAGGCATCCCAGATATCGACGTTCTCATCTTCAGGACTTTTAAGCTCTAATACTGCAATGGGCAAGCCGTTAATAAAACAGACCACATCAAGGCGGCGTGGTCTTTTAGTTCCTTGAATGGTGAACTGATTTACTGCTAAAAAACGGTTATTAGCAATGTTTTCAAAGTC
>Ga0265295_1003458_pt1 | contig 22997 bp, 12 predicted proteins | sample Munlansysbiofilm_FD_192503 | JGI IMG/M metagenome (GOLD analysis project Ga0265295, IMG submission 192503) | Leachate microbial communities from a municipal landfill in Southern Ontario, Canada - Methane capture system biofilm | ecosystem: Engineered > Solid waste > Landfill > Unclassified ...
CGGGCGCTTAACACGAGATAACGCGAATATTCGAGTCAACTCGTATTGAAGACCCGATAAAACCAAGTTAGAATATGGGGCGAGAGCCAGGATGCTGGCAGGGGCATCATGGTCTGGCAGCATCAAAGCCATCGCAGCAGAGGCTGTTGCCTTGAAAAAATTGATTTCTTTTACCACCGAGGACACTGAGGAGAAGGTGTCAGGGAATAGGTTTTAGGGCTTAAAGCTTCCGCAGGAACGGCGTCCTGCGCTACGATAAAACCTCTTTTAATCCAATCAATCCACCCAATCCGCCCGATCTGCGTTCTATTGCCCCACCCCTATGCAGGCGGAACAGGAGTCCGCCGCTACGATAAAACGTCAAAACGCTAAAACGTTAAAACCTTAAAACTTCTTTTGATCCGATAAATCCGTGTGATCCGCACAATCCGTGTGACTATTATCCCATTTACTGCACTCACCGTCTGAAGACAGCGTTACGATGCGCGTCCTGCGCTACGATAAAACGCTAAAACGCTAAAACGTCAAAACCTTAAAACCCCCTCAACCCCCTAAACTCTCTAAACATTCTCAACTTTACAGACCCTCAAAACCCACCCTCCTAAAAAAATCTCTTTACAGATTCTGAGTCATAATTAGATTGTGCATTCAGGTGAAAACCTGCTTAGACTTTGTTATAGAGAGGAATAAATGAATTGGCGAATACAATGGCTAAAAGTGGAGATTATGAATAATAGCAGATATAAGGATACGCGATGAAAAAGCTCTTTTTGATGCTCTTTGCCCTATGGTGCATAGGCTTTCTCGCTGCCAAGGTGGATCTGAATACAGCCTCCTTGAGCGAATTGAAACAGCTTCCCATCTCGGAAGCTCAGGCGCGTGATATTTATGAGTACAGGACCTTTGTGAAGATCCTGGAAAATATCTATGACCTGAGGGACATTCCCTCTATAGATCAGCGCACTTTGAACAAATTAAAACCTCTGGTGGTGATCTCGCTATATACCCAGACCGATGAAGCGGCCATCCGCAGAGCGGAGATTATGGGCCTCATCGAGCGCCTGGACAGCAATGAAGGTGCCTCAGAAGGCATGGCCGACGTCTGGCAGGACTTTCTGATGACACCGCAAAACGTCAACCGCATGCACTTTGATGATTTCATCAGTTTGCCCAATGTCTCCGCGGTGGATGCTGTGGCAGTGCTCAAGAGAGTGGCCAGAGGAGATACCATTGCCGATACCAGGGATTTGCGCAATACCATGGGCATCTCCTATTACGGTTATTCAAACCTTAGGAATTACGTATATTTCCGTGAACCTCCGGTGAAGAACCGGCTGATGTTTGACGCTGCGGCAGAGTATTTTACCCGTCCTTATGAGGAAGGGCAATACGATATGCTGCACGAAGCCTTTGTGCCCAAGACCTTCGGCAATAGCTGGGTCAAGGTTCCGCACGACAAACGCAATTCCTATTGGGGTTATTTCAATGCAGATCAGGTGCAGCCAGACATGATGGCCAAGCTGAGAATGCGTTATGGCAATAACTTCAAGGCTGGCATCATGACTTACAGCCCGAAGGCGAATGCCGGACTGCTGTTTTCGGATGCAGACTATGGCAGGGATCGCAATGTAATCAACACCACCAAGTATTACGCCGGATATGAAAATACCCTTTTGCCGATGCTGGGTAATACCGCACTGAAGCTGTATCTGGGGCATTACCGCGCCACTTATGGTGAAGGTTTGGTGATGGAAAATACCGATTATTACAGTGCCCGCAAGACTGGATTTGGCTTTAGCAAACGCATCATGGGCATTTCGCCCGATCTTTCGCGTACTCAGGAATATGCACTCAGAGGCGCGGCAATCGAGATCAAGAATCCCAAGTTTGGGGCAGCCTTCTTCGTTTCAGACGATGAAAAAGACGCGATGGCCTACGTGAATCCAGACGGCAGCTATGTGCTGCGGGACGACTTCGGCAACGACGTGTTTATCGACGATGCTGGCGCTCAATATTATATTAAAAATGCTGTGCGCATGTACACCTATGAAGATGGCAGCACGGTACATACAGACAAACGCAAGCTCTTCAGCTATGTGACTCCCACCTTGCCTTATGACAACGACACTATGATGGAAGCGGAAGAGTGGTTCAACAACGCCCTGAACCCCACTCCCCCACAGGGACAGACCTATCTGCCCTTTGCCATGCCTTACATCAATCTGGCCACCCGCAAGGATGCAATGCGCGAAAAGCTCTGGGGTACACACCTGCAAGTGAGTCCCATCATCGGCACCAGGCTCGGCTTTACCACCTATACCGCACTCTATGACAACGCCCATTTGGTGGTACCGGAATTCCAGGATCTGCTGCCGCTGATGCTGCGTGATTCCTATAATTATACCAAGCTCAATAAGACCTTGAATTCCGAGATCTCCAATATGTACAGCACTCAGACCGCTGCTTACAGCCGGGATTACCGCAGAGTAATCGGTTTTGATGCCGGCACGGTGTTGGGGCATATCGCAGTGCAGGGAGAATATGCGGAGCTGAGCGTAAATGGCGAAGACCACAAGCTGGGTGATGATCCCAGTGCCTGGCTGGCCAGCGCGCATAGCCAATTTGAGAACCTGTATTTCCTCACCCTGATCCGGAACTACGATCTGGGTTTTGAAAATCCCTATAGCAATAGCTTCTCGGAGCACGAACGCTTTGATGATACGATCCTGGAAAAGAATAGCTATGCACTCACAAACCCTGTGCTTTCCGATATCTATCAGAATAGCAATCAATCCGCCCCGGAGAAAGGGGTTTACTTTGAAACCCGTTACAAATTCAACAACTACTTCACCGTGGGTCGCAGCTATCTGGACCTCTGGGAAAGACAGAGTGACGGACGCCGCAGCGCCAGATTCCAGACTGAATTGGAATTTCGCCCGCTGTTTCAAATGGCCATGCGGATGCGCTACAAAAATCAGGTGAACCGTTATGACGATACGGCAGAGCGCGGAGTATCCAAGACCAATGAATACACCATGGCAGTCCGCACCTTCCTCTCAAATTACGATTTCCTGGAGCTGGAATATCGCTACAACACGGTGCTCAGCCCTCCTTACACCTCACTTACGAATCCTGCCCAGCCGGGTAATAACACCATGGCTGCGGCGATGACTCTGATGACCGGTGACTACATCGCTGTGAATTATACGCATAATTTCAGCGCAAACGTGAAACTGCAAGGCTCGTTCAATTACTGGTACGGGCACGGCATTTCTCACTGGGATTGGGAGGATATGGAAATAGACTTTATGGGTGAAAAAGGTGCCAAAGCCTGGGTCGCCATCTCCAGCCGCATTTCCAACAATATGTATATGAATATCAAGTTCCGCAACAAAACTTATCAGGATAAAGAGCTCAGAATTCGCCAGAACAACGATCCCAACCATAGCAACCTGGCAGATCAGCTCACCTATTTTGAGAGGGTGGAGCACAGTGAAAACACCATCCGTATTTCCCTTGATTATCGCTTCTAACGTGGAGGAAACATGTTATCAAATAAATCTTTAATCGTTCTTGGCTTGCTGCTCTTGGTCACTGCACTGAGTGCTTTCAGCGTTACAGACACTCATTTTGGTTACCGCTATGGCGCCCTGGATGCCAGAGGCTTTGCCATGGGCAATGCCGGGATGTATAACAATATGCGTGCCGCCGGCTTTGTGATGAATCCGGCCAATCTCACCGCAATGCAGAAAACGGTGGGGCTCAATGTAAACACCTTGATCAACCGGGCCGAAGACACCCGCATGCTCCCGCTGTACAATTCCTTTGACAACTACATCGATGATGCGGTCTATGCCTCGAATATCAACGCCTTTACGGATTTCTCCGCAGCCGGATTTGGTTCCTATGCTGCCGGCAACTTTCGTATGGGATTGGGCGCATATCATGCACCCTACACCAGCTTTGACAGCAAATACCGCGAAGAAATCCGCAACAACCGTAATACCGATAACGACGGCTATCCCGAAAAGCTGGCCCAAAACGATATCGAAAACGACGGTGCCTTGCTGAAGACCGGCTTGGCTGTAGCCATGGCTTATGAATTTGCGGAATACTGGAATGTGAATCTCGGCTTTGATTTTGGCATGATGAATGCCGACGTCACGCAGGAAACCACCATTCTTTGGACAGATTGGTCCCGCCAGCAAATGGCTCCCAATGTGGCCCTGCCAGATTATATCCACACCGCCAAATGGAAGCTGGAAGGCCAGCAGATGAAAGTCGGCGCAGCCTTCAGACTCGGCACCCGCTTTGGCCTGGGTATGACCTATATTCCCCAGACCACGCTGGATCTCACCGGCACAGATTACACCCGCAGAGACGCCTATCGCAATACTCCTATGGACAGCACCTTTGTGGTTCTGGACGGCGATTATGAGCTGCCCAGCGAGATCAGAGTGGGCTTTAGCTATTTCCCGCGTAACGTGATGAATACTATCTTCAGCATGGATGTGGAAATGGTGAACTACAGCGATGCCATGGACGTCTTTGACGATGTTTATAATATCTATGCGGGAGTGGAACATCACATAGCACATCGCATTCCTCTGCGCTTGGGCTTCCAGGCTGTGAATAGCTATTTCCTGGATACCAAAGAAGCCATGAATAGTGCTGGCGATCCCATCACCCTCTATACAGCAAAGAAAATACTTACACCCATGATCACCGGTGGTTCCTCTGTGCAACTGGTCAAAAACATCGTCCTGGACCTTGGTTTTGGCTATGCCTGGCGCGAATATGAATCCCTGGACCTCTTCGGTGATGCTTATTACAACGATAAAACCTATACCGGGTCAAGCACCTACACCCTTTGGCCCAATCAATATATAAACCTTCAAAACCGCGGGTGGGAAAATCCTGACAAAGTCAAAGAAAGCTTCATCACCCTGAATGCCGGCCTGTCATTTAGCTGGTAAACATCCTTCTTTAAGGGAGATACTGTGAAAAGATATATAATACTGTCAGTGCTTGTTTTGGCACTGAGCCTGAGCTTTGCGGAGGATTTGCGCCTGGACATTATGTGGTCAAACGATGTTCATGGCGGGATCGATCGCTCTGAGGCCACCTTCATGAATCCGGAATTCCCCCCCCAATTGGGTGGAGGAGCTTCCGCTGCTTCTTTAATCAAACAAGTACGTTCCTTCAGGGGCCCCTCACGGGCAACTCTGCTGCTGGATGCCGGGGACTTTTTCCAAGGCCGTCCGGTGGGCACAGTAACCCAGGGACGCGCTGTAATGGAATATATGAATGCCGTGGGTTACGATGCCATGACCCTGGGAAACCATGAATTTGACATCATGCAGCCAGAATTGATAGAAACCCTGGAAATGGCAAATTTCCCCATCCTGAGCTGCAATGTGATCGACACCACTACCGGTAAAACCCCCTGGTACGCCTTCCCTTATACCATCGTCAACAGATTGGGACTGCGCATCGGCATCCTGGGCTTCACCACCACAGATACGAAACTCATGAGCTTCCCGGAGAATATCAAGAATATCGATTTTCTGGATGAGAAAGTATCGGTCACAAAATATGTGAAGATCCTGCGCGAAGAAGAGAAAGTAGATCTCGTGATAGTTCTGGGACATGCCGGACTGCCTTACGACATTGAAAAGACCTATCTTACCCGCTATGACGCACAGGGCAATCCTCTTTATGAGGAGCGCCGTGCCCATTGGGGATACGACGCCCAGGAAGTGGCCCGCGAAGTGGAAGGCATCGATCTTTTCATCGGTGGACACATGCACAAAGGCGTGCCCAAACCCTGGGTCGATCCCGTCACCCATACCATGGTGATCCAAGGCTATGCCTATGGCTCTGGAATGGGGCTCATCACCCTCACTATCGATCCCGAAACTAAGACCATCAGCGGATATGAAGCTCCGGCCCTCAGAGAAGGCTCCATGATCACCCTGTTCGAGGATCAATTTATCCCCGATCCCGAAATCTCCAAGATGATCGAAGCCCAGGTGGCCGTAGCCGAAAAGGGCATGGATGAGATAGTGGGAAGCGCCGCTGTGCATCTTTCCCGCACCAATGTGGATGCGCAATCTCCCATGGGAAATACCATCGTGGATGCCATGCGCTATATGGTGGATGCAGATTTTGCCTTCCTGAATCTAGGTGGTGTGCGTGCCGAAATCAAAAACGGCCCCGTGAGCTATAGAGATATCTTTGAGGTAATGCCCTTTGACAATATGCTGATCAGCTTCAAATGCGATGGCGCTACTCTGAAAAGAATCATCGAAACCCGTGTGGAAGGCAGCCGTGCCGGACTCATCGTCTCTGGAGTGAATGTGGTTTATTCCCGCACCCGCCCCAGTTGGGATAGAGTGACCACACTGAAGATCGGTGGCGAGCCCTGGGATCCCAATAAGATCTACACCGTGGCTACCACAGACTTCCTGATGCAAGGCAATGCCGGACTCACCATGCTGATGAATATCCCTCCAGAAGATATCACAAATAACAACATCAACCTGCGCGATGCCATCGTACACTATTTCAAGCAAAAATCGCCGATCAAGACCAAGATTGATGATCGCTGGAAACGCAGTGATAGCTCTGCTATGGCCCCTTGGATGAAGCCCTGAAGATCCTGATCGTCTATCACAGCGAGACCGGAAATACCAAAGCTTTTGCCGAAGGGATCTCTGGCAAACTCACTGCGATAGGGAATGCTGTGAATAGCGTTCAACTAAAGACCAAATCGTCGGTAAAGAAGGCTCCCGTACGCCAGGACCAGGATATAGATTTTGTGAATCTGCCTGATCCACATGACTACGATGTGATCCTTTTTGGCGGACCGGTCTGGGCCTTTGGACCCTCTCCGGTGATCGTAGAAGCCATCCGCAAAATGGACAAACTCAGCGGCAAGATCTGCCTGCCCTTTGTCACCATGGCTTTCTTCCTGGAAACCATGGGAGGAAACGCCGCGCTGCGTTATATGTCGCGCATATTGGCGGACAAAGGTGCCAAGGTGTTGCCCGGTGCGATCTGCAAACATATGTTGCACAAACTTGATAACGAGATAGAAAAGAACGCGGCTAAAATCGCTACTGCTATCAGTTTATAAAGAACCAATAATGCCGGAAGCAAGCTGTAATGGCTTGCTTCCGGTTTTTTGCACTAGAATCTTTCCCCCGTAGCGCAAGAGCATCGTAACGCTGTCTTTAGACGGCCGTAGCACTGTCTTCAGACGGTGCGTGTCCAAGTTTTCTAAAGCAACCTTTTAAAAACCTGCCTTCCACATTTTGCACCAACTAATGCTGATGCACCAGCCGTCTAAAGACAGCGCTACGGCGAAATCCCAAGCCTCTATTAATCCAATGAAAATACCGTATGCATGGTATTTCAGATAGGACCCCAATAACCACATACCCTGAAGAATGCCTTAGACATGGCATTTCGTATAGGAGGCAAGCACGATATTATAGTCAATAAATACGCCCAAAAGCCAGAACGAGTCCGGTAGGACGAAAGGCAAATGCCTATAGCCCAGCAGTTTACTGCTGGGGTGGGCGGCAGATATATCCCCGAGTCCGGAACATAGCGGAGGACGACACCTGATCCATCGATAGGGAATGACATTGGCATATTATTTCAGACAGATATGTTGCTTCTGCCCAGACTACGCTATCCCATTCGTTATCGTGGAGATGACGTGGAGATAGCAGGAATAAACCCTCTTATCTCCACGTCATCTCCAGCATAAGCTATAGAGCTAGACCGTGGCAATCGTCTTAAAGACATTCACTTTCCCAGACCTTTTTAGGACAAATCGGTGTATATACAATCTTTCTTTCGCAGAAACGAGATCATGTGCTACGGTAAAACCTCTTTTAATCCAATGAATCCGCCCAATCCGTGTGACTATTATCCTGTTTACTACACAGACCGGCTGAAGCCAGCCTTACGGGTCCTTTCGCAGAAACGGCGTTCTGCGCTTCGTTTAAACCTCTTTTAATCCAATAAATCCGCCTGATCCGCTCGATCTGCGTTCTATTGTGCTGTAGACGGCACAGGCGTCCGCCACTACGGTTCGGGCGTTCAGCCCAACGCCCCTACGATAAAACGATAAACCGTTACAACGTTAAAACCCTACCCCCCCCCAAACCCTTGCTTGACAAAAACCCCCACCTCATAAGCTTTGAGCATATTCACCTGTTTTATTTACTTATAGCCAATTCAAAGAATATCTAAGAGGATTATATGCAAGAAATCATCATTGATGGCAATAGCCTCAGCCTTGAAGCTGTGGGCTTGGTTGCCAATGAAGCCGCCCCTATCCGCCTGGCCGATAGCAGTATCGCAAAAGTCATAAAGTGCCGGGATTATGTAGATAAAATCATCGCCAATGGCGACATCGTATATGGCCTGACCACTGGTTTTGGCAAATTCAGCACCGTAAATATCCCCAAAGAAAACATCGCGGAATTGCAGTGCAATCTGATTCGCAGCCACGCTACCAGTGTGGGCGAGCCTTACAGCATTGAGATTACGCGCGCCATCATGCTGCTGCGCATTGCTGTCCTGGCTAAGGGACACTCCGGCATTCGCCTTGAGACTTTGCAAACTTTGATTGAAATGCTGAACAAAGGCGTGCACCCCATCATCCCAAAACGCGGATCCGTGGGTGCCAGCGGAGATCTATCCCCCCTTTCCCACTTGGCTTTGGTGCTTTTGGGCGAAGGTGAGGCCATCTATAAAGGCGAAAGAATCAGCGGAAAAGCCGCCATGCAAAAAGCCGGCATCACTCCGGTAACTCTGGCTGCCAAAGAAGGTCTGGCCTTGAATAACGGTACTCAGGTGATGGCCGCCATCGGCGTTCTGGCCATGCTGCAGGCCGAAAGCTTGTGCCAGCAGGCAGATATCACCGCAGCCATGTCCGTCGATGCCTTGATGGGCACACCCTGCGCTTTTGACGCTTTGATCAACAATCTGCGCCCCCATCCCGGCCAAATATCTTCTGCGAAAAACCTGACAAATCTGCTCGAAGATAGTCCTTTGCGGGAGTCTCATGTCAATTGCAAAAACGTGCAGGACGCCTATTCCCTGCGCTGCACTCCGCAAGTGCATGGTGCGGTGAGAGATGCCCTGTCCTATGCGCGTGGTGTCTTCGAAATAGAGATCAATAGCGCCACCGATAACCCGCTCATTTTCCCGGATGAAAACCGAGTGATTTCCGGAGGCAATTTCCACGGCGAACCTCTGGCTATAGCGCTGGATACCATGGCTTTGGCGATCAGCGAATTGGCCAATATCAGCGAGCGTCGGGTCGAACAAATCCTCAATCCCGCTCTGTCCCGCGGACTTTCTCCCTTTTTGGCGAAACGCCCCGGCCTGGATTCCGGCTATATGATCGTGCAGCTCACTGCCGCAGCCTTGATCTCAGAAAATAAAGTCTTGTCGCATCCCGCCTGTGTGGACAGCATTCCCACCTCGGCAAATCAGGAAGACCATGTCTCCATGGGCTCCGTCTCGGCCATCAAGCTCTTGCAGGTGATGGAAAATGTTTCCAACGTGATCGCCATTGAGCTTTTGATCAGCGCCCAGGCTTTGGACAGCCGCAATGTGCTTAGTTCCCCTGCGCTAGAGGCCGCTAAAGCAGCGCTGCGCAAGGAAGTCCCCATTTTGCAGGAAGACCGGATCATGTATCCGGATGTGGAAAAGAGCATCGCTTTGATCAAGGACTCCGCCATCCTGAAAGCCGTGCAGGCCAGCGGGATAAAAATCTATTGACAATAAGCTGATCAGTTCCAGATTAAACCTTATGAGAAAAATATATGCTGCCTTACTGCTGGCGATGCTTTTCGCCTTGCTGGGCTGTGGCATTGACAATACCATGTACAATGCCAGAAAGTACTTTGATATGGCACGGGTTCGTCCTTTGGCTGCCAATGGGCGTCCTGCGCCTCAAGCGGTGAGCGATTATACCAAGGCCATCAAAAAATGCGGCATTATTCTCTCGGACGGCGGGAAGGGAAAACGCGCTGATGACGCCCTTTTCCTCATGGCCAGAGCCCTGTTTTACAAAGGCAATTCTTCCTTTCAGGCCAAGGACGCCTTCGAAGGCCTGATCCGGGGTTATCCCAATAGCAAACACGTCCCCGAATCCTATATATACCTGGGTAAAGTGCTGCGGGACATCAATCAGGTCGCAGAATCTGAAGCTGTGCTGGAGCGTTTTGTCCGAGATCCCAAATTTGTGAAAGATCACCCCCGCGCCCTCTTGGTAATGGCGGATTTTGAGATTCAGGATGAAGACTATCACCGCGCCCAATACTGGCTGGAACGCATTATCAAGGACTATCGTAAGACCCCTGAATTCAAGGAAGCCGCCTTTCTCTTTGGCAAAAACTATTACGAGCAGAAAGATTATGAGCGTTCGCTGCAGGAATTTGAGACCTTCATCAGGACCCGTGGCATTCCCAAACCCAAAAAGCTGGAAGCTATCTATTATATAGCCTTGAACCGCCTGGAAATGGGCTCTCATGAGAAGGCTCTGAAAGAGGTCAAGTATCTGGTGCGCAATGAAGAACGCCCGGAAATGCTGTCCCGGGCCAGAGTGCTCTATGGACGGGCTCTTTTGGCCGCTGCTGAGGTGGAAAAGGGTCTCGAGGAATTGAAAGCCGTGACCACCAGCTATCCCCGTACGGAAAGCGCTGCCACCGCCTATTACTATTGGGGAAACTATCTGTATTATGAAGAGGGCAAGATCGATGAAGCCGTGCCGCATCTGAACCGGGTGCGCACCGAATTTGCCCAATCCCCTCTGGCAGAGAAATCTACGCAAATGGCCGCTGCCATCAATAAAACAAAGCCTGTGGCCACTTTGAATAGCAGCCGCGATCTGCAGGCCTGGCTGGATTATCACTATCTGAAGGCAGAAAACCTGTTCAGCCCTCTGGCTTTACCGGATTCTGCCCTGGCCGTATATCAGCGGGTGATCAATGAACGGGATTCTTTGGCTGTGAAGCGGGATTCTCTGGAGATCAAGATCGCCAGGGCCACTATCGTAATCGACAGTCTGGTAGCCATCTTGCCAGCTCCCATCGAGCTTGCAGAACCGGATTCGCTGGAGCTTTCGGCAAATGCAGAGGATTCTTTAAAAACTGATCTAGATCGACCTTTGCCCACAGAGTTGGATTCCGAACCTACTACACCGGACAGTATTGATATCGCTTTAGAAGAACTTTCCGATCCTCCACTTGCGCCAGAACCGGAGCTGCCTCAGGAGCTTAGTCCTCCTTTAGATCAGCCGGAAGACTTCATTGATGAAGATCTTGAGATAGAGGATCCGATATCGGACCTTCCCAGATCTGACACCCTAGATACCGATGGGAAAGAGCTTCCAGATCGGCCATTGGAACCGAAACCGGATAAACCCGAAGAGCCCAACGATGAAGAAGATCTACCGGATGAAGACCCTGAAACCCCAGCGCCGGAACCTATCAAAACCGGCTCGGCGTTGCTTCAAGAACTTCAGCGTGATCTGCCTCTTATGCAAAAGAAAGTGGACGACCTGGAGCCCTTGATTGAACGTTTTGATACCCAGATTATCCCCTTCTGCTACTTTTCCATGCACAGCCTGCTGCTCGAACTGCCGGAGCGCGCTGAAGAAGCTGAAATCCTTTATCAGAAAATGCTGGCAGAATACCCGCGCAATATGTATAGTGCGGCCGCCACAGCGATCAAGGAAGGCCGTAGCCCCCGTTTGGTGGATCCTGCTTACAACGAAGCTCTGGCTGCGTTTGATGACGCTTTGGATAGCTATCCCAACGCTCCTGATTCCCTGGTCACCCTGATGCAAGACTACACCGAAAGTGAATATGACGATCTCAAACTGCGGGCAAACTACCGCCTGGGCTGGTACTATAGCTTTGAAGAACCGGATACCACCCTGGCCAAGGAATACCTCAGTGCCGTGCTGGATGATCCGGACAATGCCGACTTCGCTCCCACGGTGAGACGCTTCTATAACGGGACCAAATATCTCCTGCGGGATTCCGGGCTCATCGATAGCGTTGCTGTAGTGGCAGATAGCGTGGCCGTTCCTGCTGCGGAAATAGAGCCTTTGGAAGAAAGCCCGGCAGATAGTACTTTTACAGGACCAATTACTGGGGAAGAAGCAATTCCGGATTCACTCAAGTTTGAGATAGAATTGCCGGAAGAAGCTTTGCCTTTAGCGCCGCTGGAACTCACTGAACCTGCCGTGCCAGATTCCTTGCCAGATCTACCAACAGACACAGGGGAAGGCTTCACAGAGCCGGAAATCAGGCCTGAAGGGGACTCTGTAGAGCCTCAGCCAGTTCCCCCCGAAGCTGAAGAGACGCCGAATCCGCTTAAAGATGTCGTCCCTAGCCAGATACCGCAAGATCCGAAAGAATGAGCTTGCCGCTGATCTATCGCCAGCATCTGTATCTTCGGCTGGCCATCTTTTCCCTGGGGATAGCCACAGGCTTTGAAGCCTCTCTGCGGCAATTGATCACACAAATAGCCCTCTCCCTTTTTTATATCACAGTGGAGCCACAGCTCTTTGCAAAGCTGGGTTTTGCCCTGCGCAAGCTCCTCACTTTTCTAGCCGGATACTGGCTCTTCGCCCTGCTGTTCAAGGTCGAATTCCCTCAGGCTGTGCTCTTTAGCCTCACGATCATCTATCTCGTACTCATCACCGTGGCAGTTTGGGGCTCCCTCGACAAAAGGATGCTGCTGGCAGAGTGCCACCGCTGTCACAACTTCCAAACCGGCAGATCTCTGCTGTCTTTCAGCCTGGCCACCTATTTCTTTATCAAGAGATATTTTACGGAATATCAAGGCCTGCAGAAACAGGAGAACATCGCCGGCATTCTGGACCGCGCCATCAGGGCCGGACTCAAGGTGCATGAGGGTGCGGGCGTCATCGAAGATAAAGTTCAAACCCTTTTACGCGAGGATTACATCCAGCCCACACGCCAGCCTGCGGCAAATCTCTACGGCCTCATCTTCTTAAGCCTGCTCATTTTGCTCTCCAATATCTGAGGCCCGGCATGCGTTATTTGATTATGATGGAATACGATGGAACAGAATTTGTCGGCTGGCAAAAACAGAAACAAGGTCGCAGCGTTCAGTCTGTAATGGAGCGCGCGCTGGAGGCTTTCAGCCAAAAGCCGGTTATGATCACCTCCGCAGGCCGCACAGATGCCGGCGTGCACGCTCTGGCCCAATACGCCCACTTCGAATATGAAGGCCGCATGGAGATGGCGCAGATGCTCAAGGCTTTTCGCCGCTGGCTGCCCGCTGATATCAAGGTCCTGCAAATCTGGCAGGTGGGGGACGATCTTTCCGCCCGCTACCAAGCCTTTGAGCGCCAATACCGCTATGTGCTGACCAAGGATCTCAGCCCCTTCAACCGCAATTATACCGGCTCCATCCCACATCTAAAACTCCGTCTTCCGCCCATGCAGGCAGCGGCCGTAAGGCTCCTCGGCAGGCACGATTTCTCCAGCTTTGGCCGCCTCAATCCGGAGGTGCCGAATCACATCTGCGAAATCAACGAGCTCAGCATCTGTGAAGAGGAGGATGCCTTTGTCTTTACAGTGAAGGCAGATCGCTTCTTGCATCACATGGTGCGCCGCATTGTGGGCACACTGGCCTACATCTCCCATTTTGATCTGCCTGCGGATACGATAGACAAAATCCTGGCGGACGAATGCCCGCGGCAGAATCTGGTTTGCACAGCTCCTGCCCAAGGACTCTTCCTGATCGGAGTCAAATACCCGCCAGAACTGCTTGACGGCAAAGCCACCTGCAAATTATCTGACATCATAAGAAGGTAAGCATGAATTATAAAATCCCTCGGGGAACCTACGACATTATGCCCAAAGACAGCGCCCGCTGGCAGCATGTGATAGACACATTCCGCCGTGTGGCACAGCGTTTTGGCTACGAAGAAATCACCACTCCCATCTTTGAGATGGCAGGCCTTTTTGAGCGCAGCTCCGGAGAAAGCTCCGATGTGGTGCAAAAAGAGATGTATCGCTTTGAAGATCAGAAGGGACGCACTTTTGCGCTGCGGCCGGAAGGCACGGCTGGCGTGGTGCGTGCCTATGTGGAGAAGAGTCTGGACCGTCTGGGCGGCAGGAGCAAGTTTTACTATATTGGTCCAATGTTCCGTTACGATCGCCCGCAGGCTGGACGCTACCGTCAATTTTACCAATATGGCATCGAATTTATCGGCAGCAATCATCCCTATTACGATGCCGAAGTGATCGCGCTGGAGATGCAGTTTCTGGCGGAACTCGGCCTGAAGAATGTATCCCTGGAGATCAATAGCGTGGGTTGCGCACAGTGCTCGTTAACTTATGACGAGGCGCTGCGTGCTTACTACCAGCCGCATTTGGCTGAACTCTGTCCGGATTGCCAGAACCGCTTTGAGGTTCGCCCTCGCCGTCTTTTGGATTGCAAGGTTGCCTTTTGCCAGAGTCTCAGAAAAGATGCGCCCTCGCAATTGGATTATCTGGATCAGGACTGCAAAGAGCATTTCGCTGAAGTGCAAAACTATCTGGACCAAATGGGCGTAACATACCGGGTCAATCCCTCCATCGTCCGCGGCCTGGATTATTATACTAATACTGCCTTTGAGCTCATCGTAGAGTCTTTGGGCGCACAGAATTCCATCGCTGGTGGAGGCAGGTACAATGGCCTGATCTCCCAGCTTGGTGGCAAGGATACCCCTGCCGTCGGCTTTGCCGGAGGTTTTGAGCGGCTGCTCCTGGCTTTGGAAAAAGAAGGGATCGCAGGCTACGAACCTATCAATCCAACTATATACGTGATCGGCATCGGAGACGAAACCAGGCTTATGGCCCTGGAATATATCACCAAACTGCGCCAGGACGGCATCTATGTGGATTACAATCCCGATAAAAGCTCCTTCAAAGCGCAGATGAAGGCCGCAGATGCCAGTAAGGCCAGATATGCCCTCATCATCGGTGAAGACGAATTGGGCTCAAAGCTGCCCACTTTGAAAGACCTGGAAAGTTCCCAGCAGCGTAGTGTTGATTATCGGCAATTGCTTGATATTCTGCAGTAAAGCGCAGCCCGCAAGGCTATAGATAGGAGATTTATGCTCTATAATGAGATTTCTGCGCAACTGGAGCGTTCGCAGTTTTTTAAAGATCTGCTACCACTGAAACGCGGCACCCAGATCTACCATCTCAATCAAAGCGCCAGAGCCCTGGTGGCAGCGCATCTTTGGGCCCAAACCGGCAAGGATATCATCCTGGTCTCGCAAGATGATATCATCGCGGAAGACCTCTGGGAAGATCTGGTCACCTTGGTGGGACGGGACCATGCCTACTATCTGCCGGATTACGAGATTCTGCCTTATGAAGAGCGCTCTCCGCACTATTCCATCCGCGCCACCAGGATGATCACGCTGCTGAATGCAGTCACGGATCAGCCGGCCATCTACAGCCTCTCCATCCGTTCATTTTTGCGCTACATCCCTTGTAAAGAAGTGCTGGCCCGGCATATATTGCAGCTCAAAACAGGTGACAGCATCGATCCTGAAACCTTACTCAAAAGCCTGCAAAACATGGGCTATGAGATCGAATATCAGGTATCCACAGTCTATCAAGCGGCCCGGCGTGGCGGCATTATAGATATCTTTTCCCCGCCCAATCTGCAGCCTGTACGTCTGGAATTTTGGGGTGATGAAATCATCTCAATCCGCGCCTTTTCTACCAGTACTCAGCGCTCCATCCCTGGCGAAGTGGGCGAAGTAACCCTCATCCCTGCCCGGGAAATCTCGCTGGACGATATCGATTCCGGCTCCGTGATCATCTCCAAAGTGCGTGATCATGGCTTTTTTGAGGGTATTGAGAATTTCTACAGCTTGCTCACCACTCAGCTTTCCTCTTTTGTGGATTACTTCGAGGCTGACCAGAGCATCTTCGTTTTCAGCAACTTCAGCTATGTCAAAGAAGAGATTCAGGCCCTTACCGAACAGACCTTTACCCAATATCATAAAGAGCTGAAACGCAGTAGCCGCGGCAAGGTGCCCAAGGTGAACAAACTCATCCTGGACGAAGAGGCTTTCTACGCCCGCATCAATGCCCGGGAGACGCTTTTTGTCTCGCAAAGCGAATTTATCCTGCCCGAAATCAAAGATAACATCCGCGCACCTTTCGAATCCCAGCCCGTCTTTGAAGCCGATCTCTCGCTGGTGGCGGATACCTTGAAAGCCAAGGCAGATCAGGGCTGGCAGCACTTTCTGCTCTTTGACAACCAATCCCAGGAAAAGCGCACACGTGTGATGATCTCCGCAGATGCCTCCTATACGGGACATATCGGAGTCTTGCATGAAGGCTTTGAAATCGAGGATGCCCGCCTGGGCATCTGGACCGATCATGAGATCTTCAACCGCTACAAACGCAAGCGCTATGCACCCCGATTTGCCCCTGGTGAAAGCATCGTTGATTACGAAAATCTCAAGCCCGGGGATTATGTGGTGCATGTGGATCACGGCATCGGTGTCTTTGAAGGCCTCAAAATCATCCGTCTGGACGCTCAGGAAGTGGAGTGCCTGGTGCTCCGCTATGCCAATGACGACCGCGTCTATGTGCCTACCTTCCAGCTTTCTCTGGTTTCCAGATACGTGGCCGAAGAGGGCGCAGCTCCCACTTTGAACCGCCTGGGCAGCGCTAAATGGCAAAATACCAAGCGCCGCGCCACTCAACAGATCGAACTGATCGCCGCTGATCTGGTCAGGCTTTATGCCGAACGCAGCAGCCGTCCCGGCCTCGCCCACGCCGTGGATACACAGTGGCAAAAAGATCTGGAAAGCTCCTTCATCTATGAAGATACGCCAGATCAAAAGAGGGCCAGCCGTGAGATCAAGGATGATATGGAACTGCCCACGCCGATGGAGCGTTTGCTCTGTGGTGATGTGGGTTTCGGCAAGACCGAGGTCGCCATCCGTGCCGCCTTCAAAGCGGTGAATAGCGGCTTCCAAGTGGCCATACTCGCCCCCACTACTCTCTTGGTAGAACAGCATTTCCGCGTTTTCAAAGAACGGCTCGTTCAATATCCGGTGCGCATCGCCATGCTTTCCCGTTTCCGCTCCAAAGCCATGGTCGATAAAGACATCCAGGATATTGTTGCCGGCAAGGTGGATATCGCCATCGGTACGCATCGGCTGCTTTCCCAAGACGTGAAATTTGCCAAATTGGGGCTCCTGGTTATCGATGAAGAGCACCGCTTTGGCGTGCGCCACAAAGACCGCCTGCGCAGGATGCAAAGCAATGTGGATACGCTGTATATGAGCGCCACGCCCATCCCTCGCACGCTAAATATGGCCCTGGCCAAGCTCAAGGAAATCTCCCTGATGCAGACCTCGCCCAAAGAGCGTCTGCCCATCCGCACCATCATCACCCCGCGCGATATTGAAGTGATCAAAGACGCCATTCGCCGCGAAGTGGACCGCGGTGGGCAAATCTTCTTTGTACACAATCGCGTCCAAACCATCGAGACCGTAGCTCTGGAATTGCGCCGCGAAATGCCCGATGTCAGCTTCCTGGTGGGCCATGCGCAAATGCCTGAGAAACATCTGGAAGAAGTGATGAAAGCCTTTGTGGAGCGGGAAGCCCAGGTTCTAGTCTGCACCACCATCATCGAAAATGGCATCGATATCCCCAATGCGAATACCATCTTGATCGACCGCGCCGATAATTTCGGCCTGGCCCAGCTCTATCAAATGCGCGGACGCGTGGGACGCAGCAACCGCCGGGCCTATGCCTACCTGCTGATCCCCAAAGGCACCACCACCGTGGCCAGACAGCGTCTGGAAGCCCTCACCCAATACGACTACCTGGGCGCCGGATTCCAAGTGGCCCTGCGCGATCTCGAACTCCGCGGAGCCGGCACCATCCTGGGCACCAAACAAAGCGGCATCATCCAAGCCATCGGTTTTAACTATTACAATCGCCTCCTGGGCCACGCCATCGAAGCGGTGGAAAGTGGCGATACCTCCAGCCTTTACGCAGAAGACAGCCCCAATACCCGTCAGAGCATCCGCACCGAAGTCGATCTCTATTTCCCCCCTGAATATATCGATAACGATGAAGAACGCCTGCGGGTCTATCGCCGCCTCTCCGAACTGGAAAACCTGGCCGATATCGAGGACTTTGCCACCGAACTCACCGACCGCTTTGGCGAAATCCCCCAGAACGCCCAATGGCTACTGCTTTATTTCAAGATAGATCTTTTGGCCAAGCGGCTTAAGCTGCGCAATTGCACCGTGAAGCGCGGCACCATGACCATCGAATTCGACGGTTCACATACCCCACCCAAAGCCAATATCCTGCGCTTTGGCGGCAAGCTGAGCGAGCCCTTCCGCTTTGAAGCAGAGCGCAATCTCAAGATCATCATCGAGCTGGAAGATGGGCTGGATTCCTTGCAGCAGTTTGAGAGGGCGATTGAGATATTGGTGATGTGGGAGTAAAACAGCTGATGCCCATTCCGGTATTTTCATTGTTTTCTTCGACCTTCCCATCCCGCAATTTGCAGCGGCCTTCAGTATAATTTGTGGTAGAGCTGACGTAGAGATAAGAGGATTTTTTCCTGCTATCTCCACGTCATCTCCACGACATCAAATGGGGTAGGATAGTCTGGGCAGAAGCAAGTACTGGACTAAAAGACTATTATTCTGCGGCTTGAGGCCGAAAGTTCCGGGATCGTTTGACCTTGGATAGATGGCAGAAAGCAAAACCATGCGCAGGACTGTTTTGACTTTCATTTTTGATCTGGTGAATAGGTTTCAGCTTTCCTGTTATCCTTCTATCATCCCAGCAGACTACCAGTTATTCACAATCCAAAAATGAGAGTTAAAACAGGGGAATCACGACGCTGCGAGGTCTGATCCGATCAGCGTTGCTTTTGTTTAAACTCAAAAACGACCCAGATAAATTCACAATACTCTGGCTGACATGAAGATACCTAATAGGCATAACCCAAAGGCCGAAGCAAAAAGGTCGTTTTTAAGTCAAAACAAAAGGGTTGGCAGCAGTCCCCCCTACGTTAAAATGTTAAAACGATAAAACCTTAAAACGGAAGGGCTTTCAAGCGGTGGTATAGATCGTTTACTTGCTGTTTGCGTTCATACTTGGCAAGGGCGGGAGGCAGGGTGAGCTCTTGGTATCTGTCCTCGATCAGTTTGCTGAGGCAGTGCTTGATCGCAGAGACGGATTCCATGGGGCAGATGCTGTCTATGCCGCATTCTTTGAGCAGTGCTGCGGCTTCTCCATGCAGAGGGACCAAGGCCAGAATTGGGCGCTTAAGGCGCAGGTATTCAAAGACTTTGGAGGTGAGAGTGCCTTTTGGGGAGCTGCTGTTTATGATCAGGATGAGGGCATCGGCTTCCTGCATTTTGCTGAGGGCATCCTGGTGGCTGAGTTCCGGCATGATGCTGATTTTGTCCTTGATGGGGCTGCTCTGTATTTCCTGATAGACTTCGCGGTTAAAATTGCCATAGAGTTGCACGCGCAGGTTTTGGGGGATGAGCATCTGCTGGTCTAACTCAGCAATGGCTTGATAGAGGTATTTCAGACTGCGGCGGGCGTAGATATTGCCAAAGTAACTCAGGGTATAGAAATCGCTGGAAGGACGAGCCGGAGGAAGATCGGTGTAATCCTGTTCATCATGGCCGTTATAGAGCAGAAAAGTGCGCTCGGGGAGAGTGGCATCAAAGCTCTGGGCGAGGGAATCGGCAATGCCTTTTGTGGCGCTGACGATCAGGTTTGCCCGGAGCAGGATTCTTTTTTCCCAAGAGCGGGAATAGTGCCGGTTGAGCGCATTGCCCATGAGGTCATAATCCGAGAGCAGGGTCCAGTAATCCCGATAATCCACCACCAGGGCTTTGTCAAATTCCTGGGCCAGTTTGTAGGCAGCTATGGCGGAGGAGAAGGGGCCACAGGATACGAAAATGAGATCTATCTCGCTATCACGCAAGATCTTTCTGCCGCGGGAGAGTAGATGCGGCAGCCAACCGATCTTTTCATCGATGGGATAGAGTCTGCGCACCAGCAATTTGAGGCTTTCCGGGCTGTTCTTATAGACGCTTTGGGAGGCGGCTTTGTGTTTGCCAAAGGCTTTGCGCAAGAGAGCCATGGGGTCCCAGGAGGGAGTACGGATCAGAGTCTCTTCCTGGCAGAGCTCCTCTAAATCAGGATCAGAATAAGCGTATTCGATCTCATCCACCGTGAGCACGGTGATCTGAGCTCCGGCCTCGCTGAGATAGCGCACAGTCTTGAGGTTGCGCAGGACGGCGGGACCTCCCAGAGGAGGGTAAAAATAGCTAATGTAGAGTATCTTCATGTAATGCGCTGGATCAGCTCAAAGAACTTGGGCTCCAGGGATTCCCAATTGAAACGGGACTCGGAGATATCCAGGCAGCGCTGGCTCATAGCGTCATATTCACTCTGAGGCAGCTTCAGCATTTTGGCGATATTGGCGGCGATATTGCGGGATTGGTAGGAGCCGAGTTTGCCTAGATCATTGTACTCGATGAGGCTCTTCATGAGTGGGGTCTTGATGCTGATCACGGGCAGGCCAGCCGCCATATATTCCAGCACTTTGAGGGGAGTGGCCAGGCGCATACGCTTGTTTTTGGGATTGAAGATCCAGAGCCCAAAACGGGAGCGTTTCAACAAAAGGCCGATCTTTTCCGGGGGAATCCACTCTTGATAATAGATCACGGCATTGAGATTGAAGGTGCTGATGCTGTCGTGGAATTCCTCCTCGATGGCGGGGTCATGAAACTTGCCAATAATCAGGATTTTGAGGCGGGGAAATTCGCTTTTGAGCAGGGTGGCGCATTTCAGGATCTTGAATATACCCCGATCCCTCGTGAGGCCACCGGTATAGACTAGATCAAAGCGCATGGTGCTCAATTGCTTTAAGCCCGCAGGGATCACAGGGTCTGAATCCCAGACGTTTTTCACAGGATAATTGGGCATCACCAAGAGGTTTTTGGCCTTGGGATTGCGGGGAAAAAGCTGATTTAAGATCTCCTGATTCACGGCGATCACTGCATGAGCCCGTGAAGCTAAAAGACGTTCAAGGACGAGATAAAAGTTCTTCACAATAGGGCGGAAAAGGAAGCTGTAGCGCTCCGCATGAGCATCGGCAAAGAACTCATGCACATCCCAGATCAGCTTGCAGCCCAGACTCTTTTTGAGCCAGATGCCCACCAACATGGTTATGGGCTCCACACAGATTACCAGATCCGGTTTTTTGGACTTCGCCCGGGCGTAAAGCTGCGGCAAAGCCTTGACCGGAGAAGTGGCATCCACCACCGATTGATAGGGATTTGCACTGCGATTCACCAAGCCGTTTGTGGAAACGATACACACCTCTCCCAATTGCGTGAGGCTCTTGCCCAGCTTGTGGTAAAGCCGGACGTCATTGGTCGAATGTGAGTTTGATATAATGCAAATCTTCATATCTTTTATCCCTTTTTGCCACGTTGTCGATCAAATGATTTTGTGTCAAGTGCAATCTTGACAGTTACGAGTTATGAGCTACAAGTTACGAGTTACAAGCTACAAGCTACAAGCTACAAGTTACAAGCTACAAGTTACAAGTTACAAGTTACGAGTTACGAGTTACGAGTTACGAGTTACGAGTTACGAGTTACGAGTTACGAGTTACGAGTGCTGGATTGGATACGTCTCGTGTCCAGTGAGTTTGAACTGCTTTCTTTTGTAAAGGCCTGCGACCTTTCTGGATGCGAGACGCATCCAATCCAGCAAACGGCGCATCGAATCCTGTGTGACAGTCTTTTAAACAAAATCCGTGTTAATCCGCTCAATCCGTAAAATCCGTGTGACCATTAAAACAAATATCTGTGTAATCTGTGCGATCTGTGAGAGACTTATCTGCGTGATCTGCGCGAGACTTATCTGCGTGATCTGCGTGAAACTCAGTTCAAAGCTCTGATAATCGCCTCTGGAGTAGCCGGGAAACCAAGCTCTGCCGCGGGTTTTACACTCTGCACCGCATTTTGCAAGGCAAAGAAAACAGCCATGCCATACATGAAAGGCGGCTCACCCACCGCTTTGGAGCCGAAGATACTGGCCTGCGCGGACTTGCTGGAGCGCAAGGAGATCTGTAAATCCAAGGGCAAGTCCCGGACACCGGGAATCTTGTAGGTGCTGGGATTTGCACTCAGATAGCGGCCTTTGGCATCGATCACCAGCTCTTCCATGGTGCACCAGCCCACTGATTGGATGAAAGCGCCAACCACCTGTCCCAGATCTATATCCGGATGCAGGCTCTGAGCATTTTCGTGCACGATATGCGTGCTGAGAATCTCGTGCTCGCCACTGAGGACACCGAGCTGCACTCTGGCGATCGCTGCGCCATAGACATAGTAATGGAAAGGATTTCCCTGCCCCAGCTCGCGGTCGAAATACAGATCCGGAGTGGCGTAATAGCCATAGGCTCCCAGCGGGGTCCGTTCCTGATGCGCTCTTCTGATCAGTTCGGGGAAGGCGATGCTTTTCCCCGGTTCAGCCTGCATAAAGACCTTATCATCAGCAAAGACAAGCTCTTCGCTCTCGATCTCATAGCGCTCTCGGAGCATGATCTGCGCAATCTCAGTGAGGTTCTTGCGGATCTTTTCGGCAGCGATGCGGGCGGCATTGCCATTGATGTCACTACCCGTGGAGGCGGCTGTGGGAGAGGCATTTCCGCTGCGCTGGGTATGGGAGGATTCCACTCTGATTTTGTCAAAAGAGAGGCCCAGTACCCGCTGCACGATCAGAGCGACCTTGGAGTTTACATGAAAAACCAGCCGGGGATTTGACGTACTGTCCCTATCAGGCGAATTTGCCTTGTTTGAGACAAGTGGTATGTTAGAGATTATTTTACAGTAATGTGAGGCCGAAGTAGTGTAA